>OAZY01000467.1_pt1 | contig 29277 bp, 23 predicted proteins | sample 1494931 | NCBI WGS metagenome assembly OAZY01 (sample SAMEA2579921, study PRJEB22360) | human gut metagenome | biome: human gut; feature: human-associated habitat; material: faeces | place: Denmark | collected 2008/2010 | reverse complement strand
ACTGAGCCGGCAGTTGCTGAGCCATATGGCCGCGAAGCAGAAACCACAGGCGCTGGCTCTGGCATGGAGTGACGAAGACGGTATCGTGATTGAGCTGCGGCAGGAATGCGCGTTATGACAGGCTATGGCAGAAATCAGGACGCTGGCGCAGGTAAAAATCAAAGGGAAGAAGGCTCATTGCGGTTACTGACGCCGGGAGAGATTGCGCTGGCGAGACTGGTATTCAGGTCGACAATCCCTTACGAAAAGGTCTGGATCCACCATGACAGTTTTCTGCCTTTTGGTCTTCAGAATAAGCAAACTGCCATAGTTCCCGATGGTGAGATTTATTTCCGTGAGCACTATCGGGATGATTATTCACTCAGCGTTCCCTTTTATCAGCATATGTTTATTCATGAAATGGCGCATGTCTGGCAGCGTGAAAAGGGAATGAATGTCATCGGTCGGGGGATGTTCAGTTGGGCGGTGAATTACCGTTATGTTCTGGACGGGCGTCTGTTAAGCGAATATCCCATGGAGCAGCAGGCACAAATTATTGCTGATCATTTTACTTTGCAGGCTGAAGGATACGGGACATGGTGTGATATGAGAAGGGACGGTGATATCACACTTGACGGGAATATGTCTGAGTATGTTATTCGCAGCCTGTATACCAGTACGTTGCGGGGGTTCCCATAGTGAAAATAAGAGCCTTTCGTTATCGTTCTGCTTTACTGCTCTGTCTGGTGTTACTGACCGGATGCCCCGGACGCGGGGATTATTATCGGTTTGATGAAACAGTAACGGTCAGCGCAAGAGGCGATAATGTGTGTTTCAGCGTCCCGGAGCCAGAGGATTACCAGCCAGTCAGCATTTCCATCGCTCCACGGGGAACCCGATTCAGGGAGCGGCAAATTACATCTGAACCCTCGCTTCGTATCGTGAACGGCCAGCTGTGCATTCCGCCTTCATTCTGTCTTTTTCCTGATAAAGGCCAGTTCATTGTCAGGTCTGTTCTGCACTCTGAGCGCGATAAGGACACACCGCGCATCATGGTTGCCGGCATAGAGATTGCCGACGGGTGTATTTTCGATATCCCGCTTAATGACATGGAGGCCGTGAGGCCATACGGTGAGCTGAAAAAGACTGACCAGAGCGAACGTCATGGTCCCTGCAAATACCCTTTCAGAGCTGTTCGTGGAGTGATAAATCATGGATCTCACTGACTCCCTGCAAAATGTTTTATCCGGGGTGGGAACCCTGAACCGCTACAGGCTGGATATACCTTCCTGCCCGTCATCACTGGATGTTGAAGATTTCAGCGGAACTGAAGGCATAAGTAAGATTTACCGGTATGACATCATTTTTACCAGTACGGACAGGTATCCTGATGCTGCCTGGTTCCTGCGTAAATCCGCAACCCTGATAATGGGAACCGGATTACTGGAAAGCCTGACTGAACAGAAAAAAGTGCACGGTGTTATTACTGATTTCAGACGTATTTCTGGCTCTGAGGACCAGGCACAATACCGGATCACACTTAAACCTTTCATTTCCCTGCTGGATAAGCAGTTCCGTACACACCGTTTTTTCGTTAATAAATCAGTGCCTGAGGTGGTGGAGCAAATCCTGACGGAACACGGGGTGAAAGGCTGGGAGTATGAGTTCAGCCTCAAAAGGACGTATCCGAAGCGCGAACAGATTAACCAGTATCAGGAAAGCGATCTGAGATTTATCCAGCGCCTGCTGGCAGAAGTGGGCATTTTTTACTTCTTTACGTTGCACCCGGATGCGCAGACAGAGGTGATCCACTTCGGTGACACCCAGGCGGCGTTGATATTTGATAAAACACTGCCCGTTAACAGCCCGTCCGGTATGAGTGACAGTGGTACAGACTCAGTATGGGCACTGAATGTGGAGCACCGGGTGGTGGAAAGCCGTGTTATCACGAACGACTATAACCACCGCGAGGCCCAGAACATACTGATGTCCGTACCGGCGGACATGACCCGTGGAGAAGGTTACGACACCAGTTATGGCGAGGTTTATCATTACCGGCCACGCCATACAGAAAGGGGCGATAAAATTGACCCTGCGCCGGAGACGGCTAACTTCTGGGCTCGGCTCGATCACGAGCGTTTTCTGGCTGAGCAAACACGTATTACAGGTAAAAGCACCGATGCCAGTCTGCTACCGGCACAGGTGCTGACCATTACTGACAGTATTCCACCAGTGTTGCCGGCACCGTTACAGGAGCCGGTTCTGCTCACGCAGCTTCTGTTCACCGGTAGCCGGAAATCTGCGCTGCAGGTGATGCTGAGTGCTGTTCCCTACAGCGAGATTGTCTGCTGGCGACCACCGTTACTTCCTCGCCCGAAAATCACCGGGACCATGACGGCCCGTGTGACCAGTGCAAAAGAAGGGGATATCTACGCCTGGCAGGATGCATCAGGTATGTACCGGGTGAAATTTGATGCTGACCGTGATGATAAAAATCCGGGACAGGAAAGCATGCCGGTACGTCTGGCCAAACCCTACAGTGGTGATGCTTATGGTTTTCATTTTCCGCTGATTCAGGGAACGGAAGTGGCCATTGCCTTTGAGGAAGGTGATCCGGATCGTCCCTATATTGCGCATGCCCTGCATGATTCACGTCATGTTGATCACGTTACCGATAAGAACGGTACGCGCAATGTTATCCGTACGCCGGCAAATAACAAGTTGCGGATGGAGGACAAACGCGGTGAGGAGCATATCAAGCTCAGTACCGAGTATGGCGGTAAGACACAACTTAATCTTGGTCATAACGTTGATGCACAACGAGTATTGCGGGGAGAAGGGGCTGAATTAAGAACTGACAGGCATGTGTCGATACGTGGTGGTGCAGGCATACTGATTAGCGCGGATAAGCAACCAAAAGCCCGGGGGGACATGCTGGACATGAATGCGGCGGTTGCTCAGTTACAAAGCGCATTACAATTAGTCACTGCACTGGCTCAGAGTGCCGGAGCTTCGGGGGCACTGGACGCGGATATTAACTCTCAGCAGCAACTTGCCCGGGTGCTGAATCAGCTCAAAGAAGCCGGATTACTGATGACGGCGCCGGCTGGTATTGCAGCCACCACGCCTGAGAATATTCAGTTATCTGCAGGTCATACACTGACAGCAACGGCAGGTGAAAACGCCGATATGACGATTTTTAAACGGCTGACAGTGGCTGCTGGTGAGGCTATCAGCCTGTTTGCTCAAAAAATGGGGATAAAAATTTTTGCAGCCCGGGGGAATGTCGATATTCAGGCTCAGTCCGATGCCATGCGACTTCAGGCCGGGCAGCAGATGGCTATTAACAGCATCAATGGTGAAATTATACTGAATGCTGCACAGGGTATTACCCTGACCAGCAGGGGGGGCGCCTATATCAAACTTAAAGATGGGGCAGTGGAGATTGGTGCCCCCGGAAAAATTGATTTGAAAAGTGGAAATATTCTGTGGGGGGGGAGTGCTTCTCTTGAACAGGCGTTGAAGCCCGTAACAATAAAAGATCCGCAGTATCAATTCCCTGTGAGCGGTGGGTTTCAGGTAGTGGACAAGGCCACTCAAACCCCCAAACCCTGGGTGGCTTATCGTATAGAAACTCCTGAGGGAAAAATCCTTCGCGGCAGGACCGATGAAAATGGCTATACACAGAAACACTATGGTATTGACCCACAGAATATTAAGCTATTTTTTGAATAAGTAAGGTCGGGATATGGATATTAAAGCAGATGCTGAATGTCAGCTAAATAAATCAGAAGCTAATATTATTCAAGTCTGTCACGAATCGGGGATGCTTTATTTTCGACCTGAAACCGAAGAAATTATTGTCGTTCCTGCGGAGGACGCGGGTGACTTTGAAACGCACTGTCTGGAGATGCTGGGGTGTGTCGATGAATTCCATCAGGCAAACCATGCTTATTCTGTTGCAGTAGAAAAATATGGTCTGCAAAGACAGCAAGCTGGTGTGGATATTGATTCTCTGGTTGCGGAAGTTGTTGCTGCAGAAACCTCGCTGGAAAAAAAGCGGGAGGCGTTACTGGAAAAACTCAGGGATGGAGAAACCAGCAATATGGGGTATCAGGAAGTGGTGGAACTGCTTCCGCTACTCGATACTCGCAGAAGGGGAACCGGGAATCAGCGACTGGGGCGGCGTTATGTCTATGCCCGCAAAAGTTATTATTCTGAACGTTCCGGGGGGCGTTCTCAGACCGGGGCTAAAAAGATGTGGCGTACTGTCTCGCTGAAGAATAAGGACACCGCAACCGGGAAAGAAAGTATCTATAATGTTGACAGTCACGGTCGCCGAAAAATTGATACTCAAAAGCTGAAAGAGCAATTAACCAAAGAGATATTACCGACGATAAAACTTGAACTTAAAGATTATGTCGACCTGGATAACTATAATGTGGATGAAACACTGTTTGAGTGGGCGGACAGCTGGAATAAAAATCTGACTGGCAATCATTCCTTTAATAACGGCGTTGATGTGTCGGGGGCGGCACAGTTTATGCGTTTTGTTTCAAATGTTGGTGCTGAGGCAGAATTTAACCCCAATGAAGGGAGTGTTAAAGTAAAAGGGGAAGCAAAAGGGAGTTTAATCATTGCATCAGGTGTTGGTTCTGCGGAATTCTTTATACCGGACCGGTTGGGCTGGGAGTTGACATATACACCGAAAAAAAATACTGACAGCAACGTGTCTGAACAGACTCCGACGAGTTTTAATTTAGGGGTAGTGCGGGTATATATTGAAAATCAACTCATTGGTTTTGTCGGTGCTTCTGCACATATTGAAGCTCAGCTTCAGGTAATGGTGAAAGATAACGAGCAACAGATTGTTGCTGGTCAACCCCGGGGGCGGCTACCACGTTTTCAGGAGCGTCAGTCAGGCCGCAGTGGTCAGTTTTACCAGCAGATGAAAGAAGAAGATGAGGGCACTTCAGTTTCTGCTAATGCCTTTGCTGGCGCCAGTGTGGAATACTCGTTAAAGGGGGCCGTACAGTGGTTAAAGCCTACTCCTCCTCCATCTGTGGATAGTATTGTTATCCCCAAAACTACAGGGACGTTTACCGACTTTGCCACTATCGGTGCCAGCATTAGTGGTCTGGCGGGGATTGGAGCGGGGGCTAAATTCTTATGTACATTTATTAATGGTAAATTCTGCTTTAAGATTGCCGCCAGCCTGTGTTGTGGAGTTGGAGCAAAAGGCGCATTTCTTTGTGAGGTTGGAGGGAAAGCTTTACTGGAGTTTGGTAGCTGGTTGGCCTATCAGCTATTTACTCTGGATTATCGGTTTTTTGACTTGGTGGATAAAGAGGCATTTGCAACTTTTACACGAATATGTGTGATGCGGTTTACAGATTTAGCTAAGGATATTTACAATGAAATTAATATTGCTAAGGCTAATATAATTGCTGTTCAACGCAAGTTTGGCGTTTTTATAAATACACTAATTGACGAAAGCAATAAAAATATTGAAGCATCTAAAAAACGTAATCAGTTAGCCGCAAATATTATTGCTAAACCAGAATGGCTATTAACTTATACCCCAGAGGCCAAGGGGATATTACTCTATCTGCTGACCCGCCATGGTACGTGGGATCATATCGACCCGGAAAACCGCGGCAGTTTACTAATGGATATTTACGCTGAACGTAAAGAGGCGGTTATTCAGGTGCTGTGTAGCATCCAGACCCGGCGTGAGTGGATTAAGGTGATGTGTCATCGTAGCCGGGATGGTTCCGATCTTGCGAAGAATGGCGATGAGGAGTTGGTGGTCAAGGAACAGGAGCGACAGTTAACAGAATTTCTTCAGGAAGGATTTAATCGCGACCAGGATATGAAGCGCCGTGCTGCTGAACTTGCTGCGCTGGAACTATCAGAAATCTACTACCGTCTGAAAACCGGGCAGGAACTTTCCTGGGGCTATGCGCTGGCGATGAATAACACACCCTGGTATAACGTGAATCGTGCACCGAACCCCCACTTCCCACAGCGCTGTGAATTTGGTCCCTGCGAAGTAACCATGATGCAAATGGCTTAAGGAGATAATAATGAAGAAATATAAAATCTGGTTACTGGTGCCGTTACTGCTGAGTGCCTGTGATAACAGTACATTCCCAAAGGTGACATCAACTCCGGAGCCGGGTATCCAACACAATACTGAATTACAGAATCTGATCCATCAGGTAAAAAAGAATTTGGTGTTTGTGGAAGGCGGCGATTTTTTGATGGGGGACTTTGGGGCGGAATACGGTCCGGAGAAAATTCAGCTCGATACCGAGAAGGACAGTAAGCCACTGCATAAGGTGACGCTGAGTAGTTACTCCATCAGTAAATTTAAAACTACCAATCAGGAATATCAGCTTTATCTGAAGATTAATGGTTTACAGCTAAAATCAGAGGATAACTCACTACTTCAGGAGTGGACAGATGCGTTAAATAAGCTGCCAGATACACCGGCACATATGAACTGGAATGATGCGGAAAAATATTGTGCCTGGTTGGGGAAAGTCAGTGGTTTACCTTTTGCGTTGCCGACAGAAGCTCAGTGGGAGTATGCGGCCCGTAGCCGGGGGCAGTTTGTTATTGTCGGAACGAATAGCGGAACCCTGGAAATGAAAACTATTAACCGCGGGATTAATATTGCTGGTGGACTGGATCGTGAAGATTTTGCCAGAAAAATGGGACTGGCTGGTGAGAGCTTTGTAGCCATGCCTGTGGACAGCTATCCCCCTAACCCGCTGGGACTTTACGATATGGCGGGTAATGGTTATGACTGGATCCATGACTGGTATGATCCTGATTATTACAAGTACTCACCGGTTGTTGACCCCCGGGGGCCAGAAAAACCGGTGTATAAGCGTCGCGAGGATATTGACGATACAGAAGAAAAGTATCAGAAGGTATTGCGGGGAGCAGATTTTTCAGGACCTTTTCGGGGGTTAACAGTTGCCAGATATAGCCGTAGTCCGGATACGAATGTGACAGGTGATACAACGGTTCGCTGCGTGGTCAATAGCCCGCAACCGGTGAAATAGCGGGGAATTATGATATTCCGGATGGTCTGGTTTTACTGATATATGGGAAATTCACATCCCCCTACAGAAGATTGCCGTTACCATAAATGAAACGTTTTATCCCTTTCTTACTTATGTTGACTCTTGGCGGCTGTGACCAGCCGCAGGTGTCTTCCCTGGCGCTTTCCGCAGAGCAGAAAAAAACGCTGGCTGACTTTATTCAGCGGGTAAAATCAGACATGGTTTATATGCCTGCAGGCAGTTTTCTGATGGGAGATTTTTGTCGGGAAATGCGCCACGGAGGAGCGTATTGTTCCGCTGATGAAGATAATAAACCGGCCCATCAGGTTGAACTTTCCGCTTTCTCCATTGCGAAATTCAAGATAACCCACGAGGATTATGATTTTTATCTGAAAATGAGTGGTCTGCCGCCACAAAAATTTAAAGAGGAATGGCAGAATGAAATTCTTGCTGAGATGACCGTGTTAGAAAAAAGCCCGGCTATTATCAGCTGGAGTGAAGCTGATAATTACTGTCGCTGGCTGAAACAGCAAACCGGGCTGAATTTTGCGTTGCCGACAGAGGCCCAGTGGGAATATGCGGCCCGTAATAAAGGGAAATATGTCTCAATAGCCAGCGATGATGGTTCTCTGCGCTACAACCTGAAAACAGGACGGGGAGAAAACTTTGCTACCGATGAAGATCGTGAGATTGCAGCTGCTCCGTGGGGAATTCTTTCGGTGCTTATCCGTTTTCCGGTAGATCACTGGCCGCCTTCGCCGGCAGGGCTGTACGGAATGGCGGATAACGGCAAGGAGTGGGTACAGGACTGGTATGATCCGGAGTGGTATCAGAAATCGCCCCGTCGCGATCCACAGGGGCCGGAAAAGGGAATCGTAAAAGATGAAGATACAGGCCAGTATTTTAAAGTGAACCGTGGTGCTGATTATCCTTCCCCCGGCAGACCCTCCGGGATGACATTTAGCCGTAATTATAAGGTTCCGGAGCCGGATTATCCGGCAGGAGTCACGGCTCGTTGTGTGGTGAATGATCCTAAGCCATTAAATGGCATACAGCATATAACCGACAGTAAAACAGAATGAAACATCTTATCCTTTATATTGTTTCGATATTAATTCGAATAAGACATTGCATCCATGAATATGCAGTGAGTTGCTGCTCAGTTAATATTAAATATAACTTTTTATTTATTATAAAAAGGATGGGTTATGCCTGGTGTTATTCGTGTAGGTGATACCACTTCTGGTGGAGGAAAAGTTTTACAAGGCAGCAGTGGTGTTAAATTTCAGGGAAAAGAAGTATCCTGCCTTGGTGATAAAGTTTCATGTCCTGCCCATGGAATGACAATAATCGCAGAAGGTGATGAAGGTTCGAAAATTAATGGTAAACCAGTCGCCCTTCACGGACATGTTTGTGGCTGCGGTTGTTCATTAATTACTTCACTTCCCGGAGCAGGGAAACGCTAGTTATGCCTGTTGAATTAAAAAAAATACCGGAGAAAATACCAATACCAGAACCACCTTCAGTATTCCGGTGGATTGTTACAGTGGCGTTGATCACTGTATTGGGAGCAATACTGGCGCTTTTTTTATGGCCGAAGGAGATGCCCACAGATTCTGCATGGTTCTGGTTTTGTATTCTTGTAATACCATTTTCTGTTGGTTTAACCAGCTATGCTTTTCGTCTGCGAGTTTATGAAAATGAACGTGACAGGTTGAATTACTGGAATCAGCTTCACCAGGAACAGCATGATATTCAGGTAAAAAAAGGGCAGCGTCCTGCAGGCTTGCTGGGTAAAGCCTTCGTCACTCCGGTTGCCAGTAATAAACTGGCTTCTGCCCTGATAAATTATGGTAGCCAGTTACAGTCGTTCTATTTTGCTGGTCTTCAGCAGACACTGACCACTGCCAGGCTGGAGCCTTTTCACCTTAATTTCTCAAAAGAGACTTACCGTAAACGGTTAACCTGCTATCTGACCCGGGTTCTTCATATGCTTGAACCGGATTTATCAGCATTGCCGACAGATAAATTGTCCGTTCGCGTCCGACATGATGGTGTGCTGGATAATGCACAAATCAGATGCATCTGGCAGGATATTTTTCTCTCCTCATATGTGATTGATGAATTTGTAACAGAGACAGAAGGTGATGGCATGATGTGGCTGGATACCTGGCTCGATCAGAATGCAGCTGCGCTGATGCTTTCTGTTGAGATCAACCTGTTTGTGGTTCCCCGTAATAATCAGTCTGAGTCAGTCTCGGCGCTTTTGCTAGGCTCTCCGGCCTGGCTTGCTCAGAATGATATAAAACCTGAAGTTGTCATTCATCGCCCTGTTATTGCGACAGAAGACAGCCAGACTCTGGAAGATATGTTGTGTTGGGGAAGGCTGACTGCGGATGAAGTTCATACGCTCTGGCAATGGCAGGTTAATAAAGAAGCATTAACCCGATTAATACAGCAGTCAGAAAAACTTGGTTATTTGCCGGGCAGGAATGAGAGTTATATGGCGGGTGATTTATTTGGTCATCCCGGAGTTGCAGCAGGAAATATTGCCCTGATCTGTGCCAGTGAACATGCTGTGGCATCTGATAAACCGCAGTGGGTAATGATGACGGATCAAACCACGCATCAGGCTATTGTGCGTCAGTCAGAGCATTGAAGGAAAGTCGCATGGTGAAGAAAAAACGGATCAGTACCTGGCTTATTGTTGCGATAATTATTTTTGTTGGTGTCGGGTTAATCTGGTTAGCCAATCCTTTCGTGCATTTTGACGGACGAGAGAAAAAAATGATGGCATCGCTCGTTGTGGTTGCTGTCTGTCTGGGGATTTTGCTGTTTGATGAGTTATTGGTTCACTTATGGCGCAGGCTGGTCGCTTTAAATTTTATTGAGAAATTTAAAGCCCTGACAGGGAAGGCGCCTGAACGACCAGAGGATGAGCTGAATAACAAACGTTTTTCTGTGATTGTTAAAGAAATCCGCCGGGAATTGCGTAACCTTCATGGGCGTTGCTGGCACCGAAGAATTCGTATTCTGCTGGTTACCGGCTATATCAGCGATGTGGAAAAACTGACACCAGGGCTGACAACTCAATGCTGGCAGGAAGAGCAGGGGACATTGCTTCTCTGGGGAGGAGACCCCTCGCAGCCGGAAAACGCAGACTGGCTGACTGTGTTACGTCGTCTGCGTTACCGGCCTGCTGATGGCATTGTCTGGGTAACTTCCGGACTGAGTGAAACATTATCCGCACCACTGACAGAAGATGCCCTTGACAGGGTTTCCCGTGCGGTCAGTTCATGTTGTGAGCGCCTTGGCTGGCGTCTGCCGCTGTATGTCTGGTCACTGCAGGAGAGTCCGGATGAGCGAGGGCGTATTACTCAGCCCGTGGGATGCCTTCTGCCGGCAGAATGTAGTTCTGACAAACTGAAAGCACAACTACAGGCCATGCTCCCCGGGCTTGTTGCTCAGGGGATACAGCAGATATGCAGTGCCCCTCGGTATTATTTTTTGTTGTCGCTGGCAGAGCGATTCAGACGAAATATTGATGCTGTGGTGGAGCCATTATCCGTATTACTCCGTCCATACCGTCAGTTGTTGCTGGCGGGTATTGTTTTCAGTCCGGCAACTGTCGGCGGTGAACGAAGTGTCAGACATCGCTGGCGAATGGATAACCGCTGGGAGGCGTTGCCGGAGACAGTGCAGCAATTACCTGTCTGGCTACAGCCTTCCCGCACAGGTCATAACTGGCGCAGAAGTCTGACTGTTATGGCGGTCATACTGATGATGGCTCAGGGAACCGGAATGGTGGTTTCCTTTCTGGCAAACCGGAGTCTGGTTGCTGAAGTACAGGAACAGATTCGTCCAGTTCAGAATCAACAACTGTCTCTTACAGAACGTCTGCAGGCGTTGCTGAATCTGCAGAAATCCCTGGCCCGCCTTCAGTACCGGGAGGAGCACGGGGCGCCATGGTATCTGCGGGCCGGTATGAATCAGAATGCAGACCTGCTCGCGGCCGTAATGCCCCTTTATGCACAAAATGCACAGCTTCTATTGCGTGATGCCGCTGCTGCTCATCTTGAGCAGCAGCTCAGGACATTTATTCGTCTTCCTCCGGACAGTTCGCAGCGGGGGGAAATGGCAAAAGCCGCCTATGACCAGCTCAGACTGTATCTGATGCTGGCGCAACCGCAACATATGGAGCCCGCCTGGTTCAGTCGTACGCTCATGCGGGAATGGCCACAGCGTGACGGTGTGAGTGCTGGTTTCTGGCAGGCTAACGGCCCGACGCTGCTGGCGTATTATGCCTCCGGAATTATTACCCATCCTCAGTGGAAGCTGACGGCTGATGAAGAGCTGGTCAGCCAGAGCAGGACTCTGCTGCTTCGCCATCTGGGAACACAGAACAGCGATGCCATGCTGTATCAGAAAATGCTGGCACGGGTGGCACATCAGTTTGCGGATATGCGTCTGACGGATATGACCGGTGATACAGATGTCTCCCGCCTCTTTTTTACAGATGAAGTGGTCCCCGGTATGTTTACCCGCCAGGCCTGGGAAGAGGCCGTATTACCGGCCATAGATACCGTGATTAATGAGCGTCGTGAAGAAATGGACTGGGTACTGACGGATGGCAGGCAGAAGACACCGTCACCGGTATCGCCGGAAGCACTCAGACAGCGCCTGACAACGCGCTATTTTGCTGATTTTGGTAATGCCTGGCTGAATTTTCTGAACAGTCTGCAGTTACGCCAGGCTCAGACGCTGTCTGATGTGACAGAGCAACTGACGCTGATGGCTGATGTGCGCCAGTCCCCCCTGGTTGCACTGATGAATACGCTGGCGGTTCAGGGGCGTACTGGCCAGCCCCGGGAAGCGGTTACTGATTCACTGGTTAAATCTGCCAGAAACCTGCTTTCACAGGAAAAACTGCCAGTGACAGCACAGGAAAGCCGGCTTCACGGTCCTCTGGCGACGACTTTCGGGCCGGTGCTTGCACTGATGGATAATCAGAACAACAGCGCGGATATGCTGAATCTGCAGACGTATCTGACCCGGGTTACACAGGTTCGTCTGCGTCTGCAACAGATTGCCGGCTCTTCTGACCCGCAGGCCATGATGCAGATGCTGGCACAGACAGTATTGCAGGGGAAATCGGTTGATTTAACCGATACCCGGGATTACGGCAGCCTGGCCGCTGCCGGACTCGGACAGGAGTGGTATGGCTTCGGACAGACGGTCTTTGTTCGCCCGATGGAGCAGGCGTGGCAGCAGGTTCTTACACCTGCGGCAGAAAGTCTGAATACCCGGTGGCGTACTGCGGTGGTGGATGGCTGGAATAATGCATTTTCCGGGCGTTATCCGTTTAAAAATGTCAGCAGCGATGCTTCGCTTCCCCTGTTGGCAAAATACCTGAATACGGACTCGGGACGTATTGCCCGTTTTCTGCAGAATAACCTGAGTGGTGTGTTGCGCAGGGAAGGCAATCGCTGGGTACCGGATACCATTAATACCCGGGGGCTGACATTCAATCCTGCGTTTCTGAAAGCCATCAATACCCTGAGTGAAATAGCAGATGTGGCGTTCACCACAGGTAACGCGGGGCTGCATTTTGAGCTGCGTCCGGGAACTGCTGCCGGTGTGATGCAGACGACGCTGATAACCGATAATCAGAAACTGATTTATGTTAATCAGATGCCGGTATGGAAGCGATTTACCTGGCCGGCTGATACGGAAGCACCTGGCGCCAGTTTAAGCTGGGTAAGCACTCAGGCCGGTACCCGTCAGTATGCAGACCTGCCGGGAAGCTGGGGGCTGATACGTCTGCTTGAGATGGCCCGACGGAAAGCCGCACCGGGCGTTGCCAGTGGCTGGAGCCTGAGCTGGCAGGCGCAGGACGGTCGTATGCTGAATTACACACTGCGAACTGAAGCGGGGGAAGGGCCGCTTGTATTGCTGAAACTCCGCAATTTTGTTCTGCCGGAAACGGTTTTCGAACTCTCCGGTACGTCAGCGTTTACAGGCAATGACGAAGATGCCGGGGATTCCGTGGAGGAGACTGACTGATGGCTTCCATTCATTCGCTCCTCAGTGCATGCCAGACGACACCCCGGGATGTGGCTGAACCGGCTCAGGCGCGTATTGCGCTGTGGGATAAATGGCTTGCTCCCGTGACGCCAGATAATCCCGCAGGTGATGATGCGGGGTACGATGATGATTTTCAGCAGATGCGTGAAGAGGTCAATAAACTCTCCGGAGCCGATGCCGGAATTGTCAGCCAGCTTGCAGAAAAATTACTGACCACCAGAACCAAAGACATCCGGGTGGCAACCTGGTATATCTGGGCCCGTCTGCGGCAGGATGGTGAAAAAGGGCTGGCTGACGGTCTGGAGCTGCTGGCCGGTTTGTTGCAGCGTTTTGGAGAGCACCTGCATCCACAACGGGCACGGGCCAGGAAGGCGGCGCTGGAGTGGTTATGCAGTGCCCGCATACTGGACAGTCTGTCTCTGTATCCGGAGGTGGTGAAGGCGGATACCCTGCGCATTGCCGGGGCGCTGTGGCTGGCAGAACAGACCTTTACGGATGAGGCTTCCGCCCCGGTGCTGAACGGGTTATATCAGGCACTTGAAAATCGCCTGATGAAGGCCGGTGGTGTTGATGCAGTGGTGCCTCAGGAGGCTGCCGCGCCGGCACCGACGGTAACATCCGGCAGCGTCATGGCATTATCTGCCATCACCTCCGGACAGGAACTGCTGTCACAGGCCCGTGTTCTGGCAAAATATCTGCGTGACCAGCCTGAGGGCTGGCTGGCGGCTCATCGACTGATGAAAAGCGTCCGGCATGACACGCTGCATCAGTTACCGCCGTTATCTGCTGATGGACGGACCCGTATTGCCCCACCGGGGCCGGACCGGCGTGCGTCACTGAAACGGTTGTATCTGCAGCAGAACTGGTTGTCACTGCTTGAACAGTGTGACGATATGTTTGCCCGGGGAGCCAGTCATCTGTGGCTGGACCTGCAGTGGTATATTCATCAGGCGCTGTTGCAGACCGGAAAAGAAAATTATGCTGCCATTATTCAGTATGACCTGAAAGGATTGCTTCTGCGTCTGCCGGGGCTTGAGACACTGGCTTTTAACGACGGCACGCCGTTTGCCGATGAAGTGACACTGAGCTGGATACAGCAGCAGGTGATGGAGTGTAGTGAACGCTGGGCGGAAGAACCGTCTGTAACGATAACGGCAGTCCCCGGAGATAACGACATTTTATCTCTTGAGCCGGAAGCCCTGCAGATTGCGGATAATGAAGGAACAGAAGCCGCTTTAAGCTGGTTACAGGCACGTCCCGGTATTCAGTCTGACCGCAGCAACTGGCTACTGCGCCTGTTGATGGCCCGTGTTGCCGAACAGACTGGAAAAAATGACCTTGCCCTGCATCTGCTTGCGGAGCTGGATGAACGTGCAACCCGGCTGACCCTGTCACAATGGGAACCTGAACTGGTATTTGAAGTAAAAGCCCGCCGCCTGAAACTGTTGCGTATGAAGTCCGCAAAAACTGAAAGTGACAGAGTGCGCCTGCAGCCTGATATGGAACATCTTCTTGCCGGGCTCATCGCTATTGATGCTGCCAGAGCTGCCGTGTTGTGCAATCCGGGAAGTTCATGAGATGTCTGAATTATATTCATGTGTAATCTGATTAATGAAATCCGGCCTGCAGTTCAGTTCGGACGATTGTTTGAAGTATGGCTGAAGTCAGAGCGCGAGTTTCCGGAACAGTTAGCTTTATTCTGAGAAGATAATGGACGATTTAACCCTGCGATATTTTGACGCTGAAATGCGTTACCTGCGTGAAGCCGGAAAGGCGTTTGCACAGGCTCATCCCGATCGGGCGGCGATGCTGGATCTCGATAAAGCTGGTACGCCTGATCCCTGCGTGGAACGCCTGTTTGAAGGTTTCGCCTTTTCCATGGGACGACTGCGCCAGAAAATCGACGATGATTTGCCGGAGCTTACTGAAAGTCTGGTCAGTATGCTCTGGCCACATTACCTGCGTACTATCCCGTCCCTGTCGGTGGTGGCACTGACTCCCCGGTTATCCGTCATGAAAATGGATGAAACCGTACCAGCCGGACTGGAAGTGACTTCCCGCCCTGTTGGCCCCGGAAATACAGTCTGTCGTTACCGTACCACCCGGGCCATACCACTGAATCCACTGGCAGTGGAGAAGGTCGTCATGACGACGGAGCCGGACGGGCGCTCAGTGCTGAAAATAGGTTTTGCCTGCAGTGAACTGGCTGACTGGTCTCAGGTCGATTTGCATCGTCTGAGCCTGTATCTGGCAGCAGAAGCCCCGGTCAGCAGCACCCTTCATCTGATGATGACAAAGCGTCTGGCTGCTCTGTATCTGAGGCTGCCGGGAAATGATGAGCGGATCCGCATTGACGGATGGTTTTCACCCGGCGGTTTTGCAGAAGAAGATCGGCTGTGGCCGAAAGGTGACAGTGCTTTCAGTGGGTATCAGTTATTGCTGGAATATTTCACCTTCCGGGAAAAATTTATGTTTGTTCATCTGAACGGGCTGGAGAATGTTTCTCTGCCGGCAGGTATTTCCGGATTTGATCTTGAGGTGGTGCTGAGTCAGCCCTGGCCGGCAGATTTACCTGTGACAGACGATGCCCTGTGTCTGCATTGTGTGCCGGTGATTAACCTTTTTACGCTTGAAGCCGATCCACTCATCATCAATGGGCTGGAGAGCGAATACCTGCTGCGCCCGAAGCGTCTGCAGGATGGGTATACGGAGATATATTCAGTGGATGCGGTGACGGGCTCCGGGCGGACCGGCAGTGCAGAGTACGTGCCTTTTACCAGCTTCCGTCACCGTGGGGGAATGCTGCGCCATGATGCACCCGAACGTTATTATCATACCCGGGTGAAGCGGGGTGTCACGGGGATGTATGACACATGGCTTATCCTTGGCGGTCAGCGGTGGGAGGCGGATCGGATGCCGGAGCGGGAAACGCTTTCATTACGTATTACAGGTACCAATGGTCAGCTTCCCCGTCGTGCGTTGCAGAGTACGCTGCTTGATCGGTGTGAACAGGTACTGCAGACCCCGGTCAGTGTACGTAATCTTTGTAAACCCACGCTACCGGTTTATCCGCCGACAGAAGATCGTTTTCACTGGCGGGTGATGAGTCATCTGGGGACAGGATTTCTTAACATGCTGAGCAGTGCGGAAGTGCTGCGTGGCACGCTGGCGCTTTATAACTGGCGGGACGATGAACTTAATCACCGTCGGCTTGATGCCATTCTGGCTGTACAGCATCATCGTATTCAGCGTTTTGAAAAGGGTTTTCTGCTCCGGGGGCTTGATGTGGAGGTAACTCTTGATGGCAACGGGTTTGCCGGAGAGGGAGATATTCACCTGTTTGGCGAAATGCTCAACCGTTTCCTGGCCCTGTACGCCGATATGAATCAGTTCAATCAGCTCACACTGATTGTTCAGCCTGAAGGAAAATGCATCCGGTGGAAAGAAAATCACAATCCGCGCCTGCCCGGTTAATTACCCGTTACCAGAAACAGCTTCCGTATATTAATTTTTACCGCTTCTGTCAGTTACTGGAACAAAGCCAGCCAGACCAGCCTCCCATTGGCAGTGGCTGGCAGGCCCGTCAGGAAGCGGTTCGCTTTTGTCCATACCCGGGAATGGGGTTTCCTGCGAGTGAAATAAAAGACGCTGTAATTCCTGAAGAATCCCATCAGCCACCCACTGTACATGTGACGTTTATGGGACTTTACGGGGTCACGTCTCCGTTGCCGGCACACTATATCAGTGATATTGCACAGCAGCGGGAAGGCCATGAGGCGGCAGCGGATTTTCTCGATATATTCAGTCATCGTCTGATCACCCAGTATTACCGTATCTGGCGCAAATATTCGTACCCGGCCACCTTTGAGGCGGGAGGGCAGGATAAAACGTCTCAGTATCTGCTCGGTCTGGCCAGACTGGGGATCCCCGGATGTGCACAGAATATTGCCACGCCGGTATCGCGTTTTCTGGCGTTATTGCCCCTGATGTTGTTACCCGGAAGAACAGCTGAAGGGCTGACATCACTGGTAACGCTGCTGGCTCCCGGAACACAGGCCCGTGTCTGGCATCATGACCGACGACGGATCCCGCTGAAAACACCGCTGGCCATGCGTGTTCATCATCCGGTCAGTCTGAAGAGTCGCCCGGTGATGGGCGATCATGCCACGGATGTGAACGGACAGGTGTTATTACAGCTTTCAACACAGACGGGCAGCGAGGTACAGGGCTGGTTACCGGGTGGGCAGCTGTATTCTGATTTGCTGGCGTTGTTGCACGTTTATCTGGGAAGCCGTCTGGATGTACGTCTGCAACTTTGTGTTGAGCGTTCACTGTTACCGGATGCCCGGCTCAGTTGCCGGCCGGCAGCCGGTAGTCCGCAACTGGGGCGCACGGCAGTAATGAGAACACAGGCAAAGATAACGACTTCAGCGGCACGCGTCATGACCATCAGTCTGGGGCGTTATCAGCGGGTTCAGGAACATTATCAACGTAAGGAGACTCAGGAAAATGGCGATTATCGCTGGTAAGGCTGGTTACGGTCTGATTATTGCGTTGTTTTCCCTGTCGTTATCAGGGTGCGGTCTGACGCAAAGAGTGGCAGACGGTACGGTATCTGCCACGAAATCCCTGTTTTACCGACAGATAAAAACACTTCACCTAGATATTCGTGCAAGGGAGGCCATTAACACCAGTGCTGCCGGTATTCCCCTGTCGGTTGTGGTGCGGATTTATCAGCTTAAAGACAACCGGAATTTTGACAGTGCGGATTATCAGGCGCTTTTTACGGGGGACAATGAAATTCTGGCAGGCGATATCATTGCACAGAAAGATGTATGGCTGCAGCCAGGTGGTTCAGTGGCCGTGGATATGCCTCTGGATGATGCTGCGAAATTTACCGGTGTGGCAGCAATGTTTCTGGAGCCTGACCGGAAGAAAAATACCTGGCGGGTGGTGCTGAGCCGGGATGAGCTTGAGCCGGACACGCCCCGTCTTATTGAAGTATCCGGTAACACCCTGACCCTGTTACCGGTGAAGGATAAATAGTGATGCCGCGTCCTTCTCTTTATGAAATTCTCTATGGCAATTTCGCTGGCGGGCTGGAGTTAAACCAGGTCAGTGAGGAAGAGCAGGTTATTCTTTCGGTGCTCGATAATATGCAGCGTATTCTGAATACCCGGGCCGGAAGCCTTAAGCATCTTCCGGATTATGGTCTGCCGGATATGACAACCATTCTGCAGGGAATGCCGGGTACGGCACATCAACTGATGCGCGTGCTTTCAGACGTTCTGCTGAAGTATGAGCCACGTATTAAGCGCGTCGACGTGACGATGCAGGAACAGACTCAGCCGGGTGAGTTGCATTATGTCATTGATGCAGAACTTAAAGACGCAGGACTGGTTCGTTACGGAACAACATTTATGCCGGAGGGCAGGGTGTTGCTGCGCCATCTGAAACAGCAGCGGTACGTTCAGACGTGAGCCGGAGCAGGGAGGGCAGAGCAGAAATAAATAGCGATGGATATATGTCAGGTGTGAATGTGACATTATTCCGGCTTATGACAACACTGGCTGAATGTTTCATCACCCTGATAACTCTGGCATATCAGCAATAACAATGTATGAGTTTTTAAATGAAGAAAATTATCTTTTTTCTGTTCGTGGGGCTTTTATTTTCGGTTCAGGCAGATGCTGCGCGGGGAAGAAAACCCTGCTCGGGTGCTAAAGGTGGTATTTCACACTGCACGTCAGACGGACGTTTTGTCTGCAATGACGGAAGTCTGAGTCAGTCGAAGCGCTTTTGTTCCGGTTATGGCGTGGCACCCGGCAAACGTCAGGTGGAATCACCGGTCACCACGAAGCCGGTTCAGAAGAAAAAATCAGCGGCTGTCCGGAAGGTGTCACAACCGTCGGTGGCCGGGAAAAATGAGGTTGTACCGGTCACTGAACCCCGTAAACCCACCTGTGCGCCGCTTTATATGGCCAGCAAACCTGGATTTACACATCTGCCCATTTGTTCCGGTAATCAGTATTAATCTGACACTGAAATAGCAGAGAAATCTGTGCTCAGCCTGCAGTTAATTCTGTACTGGTGGGCATCATAAAGCCGGACAGCCTTCCGGGTACAAATATTTCCGGAGGGCGTTAATCAAAGATATTCAGTTACTGAGCAGGAAAATAAAGGAAAGTCATGGCAGGAAGAAAAAAAGATGATAATGCAGCGGGATTTGTCCTGATTTTAATTTGCGTTATTCTCTGGGGGATTTATGTGGCGGTCAGGGCGCTGATAAATCTTAATGAGCGCTTTATTGATGCAGTATCGAATCCGGCAGGTATTATTGGTTTGTTTTTTGGTTTGCTTACTGTATTTGCAATTTTACTTCGTTTTTTTATTTACCGGAGACTCAGAAAGAAAACAGCAGCCTTTGAGCAGGCCGTTTCAGAGCTGGTTCAGAGGGAGCGGGATTTTAATGAAACTGTCAATGCCGCGATAGCCCGGGGAATACGACAGGAAAAGGAGCAACTTGCCAGACGCCGTGAGGAGTTTCATACCGCCAGACAGAAGGCCAGCCGTGCAATGCAACGGATTGTTGATTCCGCCTGGAAATTTAAGGCGAAAACTCTGCTGGCTGGTGTAACGATTAATAACTGGCAAAGCAAATATGACCAGCTTCGTAAGGAAAAAGAGGCTTACGCTGCTGTCAGTGAGAAAATTGCCTTTCTTAACCTGGAAGATAATTCTGACTGGGAGAGTGTCAGGCAACAGTTTCTGGACAAAGTGGCATTGCTGGAAAAAGCGCAGGAAGAAAAGGAATATCAGGCAGAGCTTAAGCGTCAGATGCGTGAAGAAAAAGAGCGTCAGGATGAACTTGACCGGCGCCAGCGGGAAGCGGAAGAGGAAGAACGGCGTCTTGCTGAGCAGCAGAAACTGATTGAAGAGGCGCTGCGTGCAGCAGAAGGGGCTCACAGGGAGGAGTTAGAGAAACAACGCCTGGCGCTGGAACAGAAAATTCAGGAAGCGCATGCGCAGTATGAACGTGCTAAATCCATGGCTCAGCTTACGAAACAGGGGCATGTTTATATCATTTCGAATATTGGTTCGTTTGGTGAGGATGTCTTTAAAATTGGCATGACCCGACGGCTGGAACCCATGGACAGGGTAAAAGAATTAAGTGGTGCTTCTGTTCCGTTTGATTTTGATGTTCACGCCATGATTTCCTGTGATGATGCGCCTGCGCTGGAAAAAACACTTCATGACAGTCTGGAAAAATACCGCATTAACAGGATTAACCTGCGTAAAGAATTTTTCCGCGTGAAACTTGAGAGAATCATTAATGAAGTGGAGCGTCACCACGGGCAGGTGGAATATGTGGCTGATCCGGCGGCGCTGCAGTATCTGCAGAGTCTGGAGTACGCGGAAAATGAAGCTGCCTGACAATCAGTGTTCTGATTTTATTCCGGCCGGATATAACAGGAGGGATATCTGCAGATATCCTGCAGCATGGTTCACAGTATTCCGGTCATGTTAATGATTTTGTTTTTTATTTCTGAATAAAACGACACCCACGATATAACGTCGTGGGTGTCGGTGGTGATTATTTTTTTGTTCACAGATTAAGGTGCGTTTATGGCGAAACTGATAAATGTATCGGCGTCCACTGAGGAGAGAATGACGCCCGGGGAGAGGAGGGTGGCTTCACGACTGGAGAGCTTTCTGAATGATGACTGCCTTGTCTGGTACGATATTCCGGTGGGACGGAAAAACCGGCATCCGGATTTTGTCATTATTGACCCGGAAAACGGACTGCTGTTTCTGGAGGTCAAGGACTGGACGGTTTCCACGCTGCGCCAGGCAAATCAGGAGCAGGTCACGCTGGAAACCGATGGTCTTCTGAAATCAGAAATAAATCCGCTGGTACAGGTTCGTCGTTATGCCTGTGATACTGTTAATGCCTTACCTGCAGACCCGTGCTTACGGCAGAATGACGGTCAGTATAAGGGACGGCTGAACCTGGCCTGGGCGTATGGTGTGGTGTTTACCCGCATTACCCGTCAGCAACTGAAGACACTGGCAGGGAATGATGAGAGTGCGGTGGAAAAGATTTTCCCTTCAGCACAGACAATCTGTCAGGATGAAATGACGCAGTCTGTTTTACCTGAGGTATTCCGGCAAAAAATTGCCGGGATGTTTACCACGGGATTCAGAACCCGGGTGACACCCCGGATGAGAGATATTCTGCGCGCCCATCTGTTTCCTGAAGTGACCGTGAAACAGAACTCACAAATCAAAATCATGGATATCCAGCAGGAGATTCTGGCCAGAAATATTGGTGACGGGCATCGTGTCATTCATGGTGTGGCCGGTTCCGGAAAAACCATGATTCTTTTGTTCCGTTGCCTTTATCTGGCTGAAACCACACCCGGAAAGATTCTGGTGTTGTGCTACAACATTACCCTGGCCAGTTATCTGCGGGAATGCATTGAGGCCAGAGGGTTGGCATCACGGGTTACGGTATCTCATTTTCACAGCTGGTGTGCCTCAATGGTAAAACGCCACGGTATTCAGGTGACGGCAGACAGAAAAGAATATCCTGAGAAATGCTTCAGTGCACTGGAAGAGGCCGTGGACAGCGGAAAAATCACCCGAACCGGATATGATGCTGTACTGGTGGATGAGGGGCATGATTTTGACAGTCGCTGGCTGGCCCTGATTGCCCGTCTGTTTGATAACGCATCCCGTTCACTGCTCCTGATGTACGATGACGCCCAGTCCATTTACCGGCGGGAGCGGGCCCTGAACTTTTCACTGGCCAGTGTGGGGATTCAGGCGCAGGGACGCACTTCTGTCCTGCCGGTCAATTACCGTAATCCGAAACGCATTCTGCACTTTGCTTATGCATTCTCCCGCGAGTATTTTGAAAAACATCAGAACCGTGAAATACCACTCGTTCAGCCACAGGCGGGTGGTGAAGAGGGCACAGAACCGGAAATCCTGCGTTGTGCTTCTGAACGTGATGAAGCCAGACAGGTTGCAGACTGGCTGGAGAAGCGCCATGCCCTGTGCGGTCACTGGAGTGATATGGCTGTTCTGTGTCCGGCAGAGTTTTCAGTGAAACAACTGAAAGAGGTTATGACGCAACGCGGGATACCGTTTGCCACCTGCTTTGACAGTGAAGGTAAGAAGACATACTCGCGACGTAAGGATGTGGTGCATTTACTGACGTACCAGAGCAGCAAGGGGCTGGAGTTCCCGTATGTGGCGGTTATCAATGCGTCTTTCGTTCATTCTGGTGCGGCGGATGAGTCTGAAGTGATTCCGGTGCTTTATGTGGCGTTCACCCGGGCAACCCGTGAATTACTGGTGACCTGTTACCGTGAAAACAGTATCAGTCGTCACCTTGAGGATTTTGCATAATACCGGGCCATTTCTTTATTCCGGACTTTCACCATACTGTTATTATCAGGTTTATTTAATTCGCCATGAACCCGTTATTTAATGATATTCAGATACGTCTTTTTTATCTGAATCATTCGCCGTATTCCTGGCACTGGAATGTCAGATTCAGACCTCAGGAAGCTGTATATATTGGCAACGATACCTGCCATATCACCATTACCTGTAATCAGTCCGGTTTTCATTTAACCAGGGACGGACAACGGCTGTTCACTGAGCGTTATATCAGAAACCTTAATGAGCTGTTACCGGTTCTGAAACGGCGGTGGGATGTGACACCGGCAATTATCCGCGCGGTGGAATACCTTTCCCGGGTACCGGTATCACACTGATGTTCTTTTCGTCACTGTTAATCATGATTTAATACAGCAACACCGAATCTGCCGATGACTTCTGAAGTGAAACTGAAAACCGGTGGTGACCCCCGGTCATTACCGGATTATGCTGCCCTGCGCGATGAAATCAGCAAACTGACCCACCCGGCACGCCCGGATGTGGACTGGCGTTACGTGGAAACACTCTGCCTGCGTCTGTATGAACACAATGGCGTGGAATTACAGACGGCATCCTGGTACACCATTGCCCGGATGCATACAACAGGGTTAAGTGGCCTGAATGAAGGGCTGGCTCTGATTGTGGCGCTGACCCGGCATCACTGGTCAGTGATGTGGCCGCTGAATACCCACGCCCGGCTGGAAATTATTACCGGTCTGTTCAACCGTCTGCAAAAAACGCTCCGGGCCATGCCACCGGATAACCGTGACAACCTGCCTCTGCTGTATCAGACCGAAACATTCCTGAAGGCACTGAGTGACACGCTGGCCCGGCACGAACTTAAACAGAGCAGTAAAGTGGCTTTACCGGAAGCCATGGTGAAGGGATATATCACCCGTCTGGAAAATCAGCCAGTGCAGGGCGAAGCGTCGTCTCCGGTAACCCTTCCGGCTCAGGCACTCCGGTCTGATGCTCCGGACGTACAGGGACATGAGGCTATGCCACATTCCCGTCTGGTGTACGTAGTTTCTGAAACAAAAGCAGAGCCCACATCCTCCCTTCAGAAATCCCCGCCCACGTTTCTGAAACCGTTTGTGGCTGGTGTCTGTGCGGCATTGCTGGCGGTCAGCGTGGCCATTCCGGGATGGCAGTTTCTGACACAGCCATCACCGGCAGAACTGCAACTCAGGGCGCTGCTGACACCACCACCGGATGTGCTTTCAGCAGACCAGATGGCACAGCTTAGCAGAACACCCTCACTGTCAAATCATGCGTCAGAGTGGATAACCCTTTCCGGTCAGCAGATAACGCGACTGACAGAATTACCGTCGGCATACAACCTGCAATGCAGTGCGCAGCTGCTGCAGCAACTGATGGTTCTTTTCCCCGATAATCCCCGTGTACAGGAAATGGTGGATAACTGGCAGAAGAGTGTAAGGAGCCGTGCGCTCCCGGAAGAGGCGATGACGGGCTGGAACGAAGGCATGACCCGCTTACAGCAGCTGGCTGAGCGCCTGAACCGTCTGGATGAACAGCGGGGAAAATACATGACGGTCAGTGAACTGAAAACGGAGGTGTTTGGCATCATGCAGGCTTTTAACCGACATATCCCGGCAGAAGAGCAGTTACGTCGCTATGATGAAGTCCGTAATCAGAATGGCAGTGAACAGCAGCAAAAAAAGGTGGAAAATGGCCTTGTAGAGCTGGTGAGTCGTTACTGGGTTTTGACGCAGAAAAGTGGGCAGGGGACATGAAGTGATATTCCATCTTTTGGAGAATAATTTTCTAAAGGCACTGCAGAGTATAGTGCTTCTCTTCTTCAGCGGAGCATTAATGTGGTTTTACGCATTGATAGTATAGTTATTTAAATACTGGGCTTGGGTAGCAATAACTGAGTTATATTGTTATGGTTATTCATAATGCAAATTGTGTGATATGACGCATGATTTTTAGATGTCCAGGAACCAGATATCATGATAATTAACATCCTTTTTAGATTGCTGCTTACATTCAATGCTACCTCTTTGTTGATAATCATATTTTTGGTGCAAAAGAAATATACGTTGTTTTACTTTTTTCAGCATGAACAGAGTTTACAGTGGTTAAGTGGTATTCCTCAGATAGGGTCGTATCTTTTTTATTTTTTAATACCAGTTGTTTTGACTAAAGTCAGCCTTGTGCTTAGTGCTATGCTGGGAAAAGATGAGTTTAAAAAAGGTGAGGTGATTTCAGTTGAGCATGCAAATAACTCTTTTTTACCGAGTTATCTGGGGTACTTTTTTGTTGCCCTGAGCATAAATAATTGGGTTGCGTTGTTCTTTGTTTATGGAGTGCTGTTTATTTTTACATTTTTATCTCAGGCTTTATATTTCAACCCTTTGTTTCTTGTTTTCAGGTATGAGTTTTATAATATTAAGACAAAAACAGGGGCGTCGATTTTTCTTATTAGTCCTTATAGATATAAAGTACCGCAAGATATTGTAGTACCCATGGCTTTCAGAATTAACAACTATACTTTTATCGAAAGGAAATAAAAGTGGATAATGTATTTGTTAAAGCAAAAGGTCCCAGAAAAAAACCATATTTTAAGGTTGTCTCAGATCATACTCTTTTTGAAAGGGTTGAGCTGTCAGTATGTTCATTGGTCCCGTATGCACCGGATCATAATCTTGATGAAGATTCTTGGTTTAGCCTCAGTGAATTTAGTAAACGAGAGTACTGCCCATCCTTTTTGAAAGATGAGTTTGATTCAAAAAATTATGATGAATTACCTAGAAAATACTTTTCAAAGATAGCGTTTATTTTTTCATTTCAAAGTGGGGATTTTTATTTTCAGAAGATAACACCATCATTATATCTCAAGAAAAAAACAATTGAACTTGGCGATAGTGCAAAGATAGAGAACGGAAAGAATCGTCTGGTTATTAACCAGACCCCAGATGCAGTATATCTTGCTGCAAAAGACACGCTTATATTTAAATCCTTGTCAGTCATTTCTTCCATGTTTAATGGTATCGATACTCTTTATAAAGAGGCAACAGAGCAGGATGTTGAACAGTTTCTGGGGGAGTCGTTTATTGCTCTTTCTAATGAATATAAAGCATGTAATGTTTCAAAACCAAACAGAAAAAGAATAGCGTTAGCGATGGATACGTTAAACCAAATGGATGAAGGTGACAGGAAAAATATGCTAACTTATATAAATGATTATTGCTCTGAAAAATTAAGGTTTGATGATGGCACTGGCTGTTTTGAAATTTCTTGTGACGAAGAGCTTAAACTTTTGCTGTATGGAATCGAAGAGAGATATTATACAACTCGATTTGGTAATGAAAAAAGGTTGGCCAACTCGATACAAAAATTATGAATTGTTTTATATCAAGGGATGCAGATAATATTGTTCAGCAATGCATGATCATTTAATGACAGACAAAATTTGGCTTTGTACTAATGTTCTGTTCGCAGCAACCGCCCGCATTGAGTGGATTTTTGAAACATTTCCATCAGTTTGCCTCTCTTTTTCCGGTGGAAAGGATTCCACCGTGCTTTTCCATCTTGTGGCAGAGGTAGCCCGCAGGATAAAACGTCATTTCTCTGTATTGTTCATTGACTGGGAGGCTCAGTACCAGCGCACCATTGAACACATTCAGAAGATGCGGGAGATGTACAGGGATGTGACGGACATCTTTTACTGGGTGGCACTTCCCCTGACCACGGTAAATGGTGTCTCGCAGTTTCAGCCGGAGTGGATATGCTGGGAGCCAGGAGTGACCTGGGTTCGCCAGCCACCGGAATATGCCATTACGGATATGGCATATTTTCCTTTTTACCGGTATGCCATGACGTTTGAAGAATTTGTACCGGCATTTTCTTCCTGGTTTGCTGGTAACCGGTGTGGTAGTACTGACCGGTGTCCGTGCGGATGAGTCTCTTAACAGGTTCATGGGACTGGTGTCCCAGCGCAAACTGAGATATGCCGATGATAAACCTTGGACCACAGCGTCGCCTGAAGGGGTTTATTACACCATGTGTCCGTTATATGACTTGAAAGCCCGTGATATCTTGATATATAACGTGTTCCCCCGCGCCAGCGGGGATAAAACGTACCGCTCTTATTGTCGCTAGCATCGGCCACGGTTCGGCAGGAGCAAGAAGCATCGCCACAATGGCAACATAGAGAGGCTATCAAATTTACTGGTAGACTTAGAAAGAGTTGGGATTGATTAGTTGCTAGTAGCCGACTCCCCGGTCTAGGCATATCGGTCATGAACATGTTGCTATCCCTGACTATCCTGAACGGCAGTTCATTGTGACAGAGTCAAGTCAAGTGTGGTGTGGAGACGTGACGTTGTAGTGGTCAACAAAAACTGGCCACCGCGTTAGAGTTTTTCCCGTATCGATTTTCCGATTCGTTTGGGGGTAATCCACCGTTATATTCATGCGGTCTTAGTGCGCTGTAATATCCAACGATATAGTCCGTTATGGCGTGAGCTGCCTCGCTGAAGCTTACGTACCCCACCACCGGTACCCATTCGTTCTTCAGACTCCTGAAGAAGCGTTCCATTGGGCTGTTATCCCAGCAGTTTCCGCGCCGGCTCATACTCTGCCTGATCTGGTATCGCTACAGTAACTGCCGAAACTGCCTGCTCGTATAATGACTGCCCTGGACGCCCTTCTAAGAGTCAAGCCGTTATCGGGATGCTGTTGATCTGCCTGTTTTGATTACGCAGTAATGTATAAACTTCGCGTGAGATATAGCGCTTCAGGCAGCGTATTGCTTCCATTTTTGTATGCCCTTCCGCTACTCGTCTGGCGACATATTCCTTCGTTTTATCGTCAGTTCGCAAACGTCCGATGGCAATGATGTGAAGTGCACTATTTGCAGCACGATCTCCACCCCGGTTAAGTCGATAACGATTCGTTTTTCCTGAAGATACGGGAACAGGGCTGACACCACACAGTGCCGCAAAACCTGATTCTGATCTTAATCGTTGGGGATTGTCTCCTGCCGTGATCAGCAACTGCGAAGCGCTTTCGTATCCAATAGCATTACGTTTAATCAGTTCAGGCGCCAGCTCATCGACAATTGCCGCAATCATGACATCCAAATCAGCGATTTCGTCATGTAACTCGAGATAGCGTCGGGCAAGGGACTTTAATGAAATACGATAAACGTTGGTAACATTGCGGTATTCACTGGCATCAGGCCGCCAGGATCCCAGAGTCCTGATGAGCTGCATGCGCGTCATATTTCTGAGTTGTTCACGTAATTCATCCGGGGCAGAGATAATATTGGAATGGATAATCTGGAGAGCGACTCTGCGGGCTGATATTGCTGTTTTTCGGCAAGTTTTTAATACCCGCAGAGACTCAATCATGCCATTGCGCGTTTTGGGTGTGACGGTTCTTATTCCGGAGAATGCGGCGTGAGCGGCACATTCAGCATCAATCGTGTCACTTTTACCCCGTTTGCGTCGCTCCATCCGATCTGGCGCAGTCACCTCAAGAACTTCTAACCCGGCATTCTGTAAATAGCGAAGCAGACCTGATCCATAGGTGCCTGTACACTCAACACCAATTCGCTTTAATGCCCCAAACGAAGTCATCCATGCCAGCATCTGCCGGTAACCTTGCCGTGTTGTGGAGAAAAACTGGGTCCCCAGAACTTTATTGTTCTGATCTACGACAGCGGCAACGTGCAGATCTTTATGTGTATCCACGCCACCCACAACAGCGGTTTCCGTAACTTTACCTGCCATAACAGAGCTCCTGTGAGGAAACAGAGTTGAATCTCCAGACAGATAACCCGGACAGGACAGTAACGAGACAAGCCGTCAGGCCCTTCTTGAGTCACGCGCATCGGTGAGGAGACGCCTCGCATGAAGGCGCTTCCGGCAACCGACAGGTCCAGGGCAGGACACAAAGGGTCGATCGCTGTGTGAGTCAGGATGCGGGAAGGTCTTCACTGCATCAGTAATCACACCAGTCTGGTTAAACAGCAAACAGAGTGATGATAAAAACTGATACCGGCATTATTACTATCGCTGTGGAACATCACCCCGCCGGGCTTACCACGAGTTTCCCATGCCATTTCCAGCGCTTTCATGGTGAGCCTGCTGTCCGGCGAGAACGACATGGCCCAGCCCACTGGTTTTCTTGCGAACAGGTCGAGAACAACGGCGAGGTACGCCCAGCGCTTACCCGTCCAGATATAGGTCACATCACCGCACCACACCGGATTTGGCTCGGTCACGGCGAACTGCCGTTCAAGGTAGTTAGGGATAGCAACATGTTCATGACCACCACGTTTATACCGGTGAGTCGGCTGCTGACAGCTGACCAGCCCCAGCTCTTTCATGAGCCTGCCAGCAAGCCAGCGTCCCATCTGGTAGCCTCTCCGGGTTGCCATTGTGGCGATGCTTCTTGCTCCGGCCGAACCGTGGCTGATGCCATGTAGCTCAAGTACCTGACTGCGTAATACAGCCCGTCTGCCGTCTGGTTTTTCAGGCCGCTTTTTCCAGTATCTGTAGCTGCTGCGATGAACCCCGAACACATGGCAGAGTGTGACCACCGGATAATGCGCTCTGAGTTTCCCGATTATCGAGAACTGTTCAGGGAGTCTGACATCAAGAGCGCGGTTGTAGATTCAATCTGTCAATGCAACACCCCTTTCAATTATCTCTTTCGGTGTTTT
>OAZY01000460.1_pt1 | contig 29641 bp, 22 predicted proteins | sample 1494931 | NCBI WGS metagenome assembly OAZY01 (sample SAMEA2579921, study PRJEB22360) | human gut metagenome | biome: human gut; feature: human-associated habitat; material: faeces | place: Denmark | collected 2008/2010 | reverse complement strand
GTTGTCAATTAATCGTGTTGGCACAGCGTTATGACTATCTTTTCTTTTATCTGCCAGTGCACAGCAAACTGCTCATCCTCTAGTCGAATGATGATCCGCTGTTTATTCCAGCTAATTATCTGATAATCCAGAAAACCTTGAGCGGCCTGTATCTTGCTTGCCTTAAATGCGCTCTCTTTGGCGGAAAATGCCAGTGTCAGCGCCAGAGAAAAGGTTAAACCGCATTCTGCGAGTCGCTCGTGTTCTGCTGGTGTAATAATGTTGTCTGTCAATTCTCTTGCGGTTTGTACAGAGAAAATCTCTTCGATATCAATGCCAATCGGTTGACGAGATACCACGGCTAATGCCGTAGTCCCGCAGTGGCTAATACTGCCGTATACCTCCGCAGGCCACACAGGTTGGCGTAGCTCGCCGATAGCGGGCACATATTTATAGCCATATTCCCGCAAGGCATAAACAGCAGCGATTCGTCCAGCTAAATGCTCTGTTTTACGTTTACGTCCAGCGTGTTGCAGTTGTGCGTAGTGTGGCAGCCAGAGTAAATCCTGCTCGCGAAAACTCGCCGGATCGAACTCAACAAAATGCAGCGTATGTCCGGCAAAGGGGAGGGCGGTATGCGTAGTTTTCATATCGACTATATTCGAGACTGATGACAAACGCAAAACTGCCTGATGCGCTACGCTTATCAGGCCTACATGGTCCTGCAATATATTGAATTGGCAAGATTTTTGTAGGCCGGATAAGGCGTTCACGCCGCATCCGGCATGAACGACGCGCACTTTGTCAACAATCTGACGTTAGCATCAGAAGTGAGTATTAATGCTCATATACCACGTACGTCCCGGCTCGTTATAGGTATACGCCCCGGCACCGGCGATATAGTTGGCTCCTGCCAGATCGCCCGTGGTCTGGGCATTACCCGCACGCCACAAACGTTTGTCGAACAGGTTGTCCACGCCGCCGGTCAGACTGACATTCTTCGTTACATCCCAGGTCGCGCTCAGGCCAACAATGCTGTACGGGCTGATTTCTTTGGTTTCCGGTCCAACCGCTGGCTGACCTTTATAGTTGTACTTCTTCGGCTGCTGCTTGCCGTACCAGGTGAAGGTTGTTTGCATCGACAAATCTTCCCGTGCCTGCCAGCTCAGCGTTGAGTTCAACGTATACTCCGGGATGATCGACAAACGGTCGCCCGTGGTTTTGTTTTCACTCTTCAGCATATAAGTGATGTTATTGGTCCACATCACCGTTTCGCTAACCGGTACGTTTAACGATCCTTCCAGACCTTCAACCACCGCTTTCGGTACGTTATCCCACTGATAGAGATCGGTGCTGACTGCGTTTTGCCCTACAGCCACATAGCCCGCTTCAATCTTATTGCGATAATCGTTACGGAACCAGGTGACGCCCGCCAGCCAGCCGTCGCGTTTGAACTCCAGACCAATCTCCTTGTTGATACTGGTTTCCGCTTTCAGGTCATCATTACCTTGCAGATAGCAGCCGCCCGCGCTGGCATAGCAGCCCTGACCTTTACTGTAGAGAATGTAGTTTGGGTTAGTCTGGTACAGACTCGGCGCTTTATAAGCACGGGCAATGCCCATTTTCAGCGTGAAGTCATCGCCTAAACCTTGCGAGATATTCAGCGCCGGACTCCAGTTATTGCCAACAATGCTGTGATGATCGAAACGCAGCCCCGGCGTTACGATGGTGCTGTCAGTCAGCTCCATATTGTTTTCGGCAAACAGCGAGAAAATTTCTGCTTTTGAATATGGGCTACGGTCGGTGGCACTCACGCCATCAATAGCGCCACCGGTATTCGTCCCGGTGAGCGCCTGGGTGTTGGAACTTAAGTCCTTCATCCGTTGCTGATTCCACTCCGTACCCAGCGTCAGCGTCTGGTTAACGAGGAAATCAATCGGCAGGGTAACTTCGCTATGCAGCATCACGTCATCAAGATCGATATCGACGAAATCCTGTGTCGCTTTTTCGTTAAATTTCCCTTCGGTACCGCCCGCCAGACCTTCCGGAATACGCGAGTTACGGGTGTGTTCGTACTGCACCCAGTTGCTGGTGGTCACGCCGTTATCCCAGCCGCCGTTCCAGGTCAGCGAGTAGTTCTGGCGATACAGACGGTTGGTTTCATCGCCATATTTCGAGCGGGTATAGGAGTCAGAGTTGGTGTTCTGGGTATCGCCCGCATACAGGTTACCCTGGCGGCTGTAACCCGCTTCCAGTTCCAGCGATTGCAATGGTGCGAAGTCCCAGCGCACCACGCCATTAATATCTTTGTTGATCACCCCTTCGCGCCCGGCTGGTAACGTCGTGGCATAGGTTCCGGCACGCGCGGACTGATGGCCCTGGTTGATATCCCACGCGTCAGCCTGGGTTTTGTCGAGGTTGCCATACAAGCGGAAGCTGAATTCGTCGCCCAGCGGACCGGTGAGGCTAAAGTTAGTGCGTTTGGTGGCACCTTCCTCTTTATGTTCTGGCGCATTGAAATATGCGTCCCAGGAGCCGTGCCACTCACCACTGCCTTTTTTGGTAATGATGTTAACCACGCCGCCCGCCGCGCCGTTGCCATAACGCGCAGCTGCCGGACCACGCAGAACTTCAATACGTTCAATCATTTCAGGTGGCACCCAGGAGGTATCACCACGGGTATCGCGCTCGCCACGCCAGCCCTGACGCACCGAGTTACGGCTGCTTACCGGCTTGCCGTCAATCAAAATCAGCGTGTTTTCCGGACCCATGCCGCGAATATCAATTTGTCGGTTATTCCCACGCTGACCACTGGTGGAGTTACCGGTCAGGTTAACGCCTGGCATGGTACGGATGATCTCCGACACATCGCGGGCAACGGGGTTTTTGCGGATTTCATCTGCGGTGATGGTCGAAACGCCAGGCGCTTGCAAGTTCTGCTCGGCGGCGGTAACGACAATGGTATCGTCGTGTGAAACAGGAGTATCGGTTGGCTCTTGTGCCTGTGCTACCCCATAAATCCCCAGATTGACCAACAAGGCCAGGGAATGAATCTTCTTGTTCATTGTTTTATTCCTGCATTTTTGCCACGAATTGCAACTGTCGGGCATGGTCGTCATCAATACGACGCACCCCGCTACCGCGAAAACCTTTGATCCTGAAAGACACGCAGTGCAGTTGGTTAATTAATGTCCGCGCTTCCCACGGCGCGCTATTACGCTATTGCAAATGCAAATAGTTATCAATAATATTATCAATATATTTCTGCAATCAATGAAAAATTGCACAGTAAACATGGGGTTATGGTGTGACGGCGTTAAAAGTAGGAAGTGAGAGCTGGTGGCAGTCGAAACATGGCCCGGAATGGCAGCGTCTGAATGACGAAATGTTTGAGGTCACTTTCTGGTGGCGTGATCCCCAAGGTTCTGAAGAATACTCGACGATAAAGCGGGTATGGGTCTACGTCACTGGTGTGACCGATCACCATCAGAACAGCCAGCCCCAGTCGATGCAGCGAATTGCAGGCACCAACGTCTGGCAGTGGACGACACAACTCAATGCCAACTGGCGCGGCAGCTACTGTTTTATTCCCACCGAACGCGATGACATTTTTTCTGCACCATCCCCCGATCGCCTCGAATTACGTGAAGGCTGGCGAAAACTATTACCCCAGGCGATAGCCGATCCGCTGAATCCACAAAGCTGGAAAGGCGGGCGAGGGCACGCTGTTTCTGCACTCGAAATGCCGCAAGCGCCTCTGCAACCGGGATGGGATTGTCCGCAAGCGCCAGAAATACCTGTCAAAGAAATTATCTGGAAAAGTGAACAGTTGAAAAATTCACGCCGTGTATGGATTTTTACCACCGGCGATGCAACAGCAGAAGAACGCCCGCTGGCAGTTTTGCTTGATGGCGAATTTTGGGCGCAGAGTATGCCCGTCTGGCCTGCGCTGACTTCGCTGACCCATCGTCGGCAACTTCCTCCCGCCGTGTATGTGTTGATCGACGCTATCGACACCACGCACCGCGCTCACGAACTGCCGTGTAATGCGGATTTCTGGCTGGCAGTACAGCAAGAGTTATTACCCCTGGTGAAAGCTATTGCCCCTTTTAGCGATCGCGCCGATCGCACCGTGGTCGCCGGGCAGAGTTTTGGTGGGCTTTCCGCGCTGTATGCCGGACTGCACTGGCCTGAACGTTTTGGCTGTGTATTAAGCCAGTCAGGATCGTACTGGTGGCCGCATCGGGGCGGGCAGCAAGAAGGTGTTTTACTTGAGCAACTTAAAGCTGGTCAAGTTAGCGCCGAAGGTCTGCGCATTGTGCTGGAAGCGGGTATTCGCGAGCCGATGATCATGCGGGCCAATCAGGCGCTGTATGCGCAATTACACCCCATAAAAGAATCCATTTTCTGGCGTCAGGTTGACGGCGGACATGATGCGCTTTGTTGGCGCGGTGGCTTGATGCAGGGGCTAATCGACCTCTGGCAACCACTTTTCCATGACAGGAGTTGAATATGGCATTCAGTAATCCCTTCGATGATCCGCAGGGAGCGTTTTACATTTTGCGCAATGCGCAGGGGCAATTCAGTCTGTGGCCGCAACAATGCGCCTTACCGGCAGGCTGGGTCGTTGTGTGTCAGCCGCAGTCACAGGCGTCCTGCCAGCAGTGGCTTGAAGCCCACTGGCGTACTCTGACACCGGCGAATTTCACCCAGTTGCAGGAGGCACAATGAGCCAGCATTTACCTTTGGTCGCCGCACAGCCCGGCATCTGGATGGCAGAAAAACTGTCGGATTTACCCTCCGCCTGGAGCGTGGCGCATTACGTTGAGTTAACCGGAGAGGTTGATGCGCCACTACTGGCCCGCGCGGTGGTTGCCGGAATAGCGCAAGCAGATACGCTGCGGATGCGTTTTACGGAAGATAACGGCGAAGTCTGGCAGTGGGTCGATGATGCGCTGACGTTCGAACTGCCAGAAATTATCGACCTGCGAACCAACATTGATCCGCACGGTACTGCGCGGGCATTAATGCAGGCGGATTTACAGCAAAATCTACGTGCCGACAGCGGCAAACCGCTGGTCTTTCATCAGCTCATTCAGGTGGCAGATAACCGCTGGTACTGGTATCAGCGTTATCACCATTTGCTGGTCGATGGCTTCAGTTTCCCGGCCATTACCCGCCAGATCGCCAATATTTACTGCGCATGGCTGCGTGGCGAACCAACGCCTGCTTCGCCGTTTACGCCTTTCGCTGATGTCGTGGAAGAGTACCAGCAATACCGCGAAAGCGAAGCCTGGCAGCGTGATGCGGCATTCTGGACGGAACAGCGTCGTCAACTGCCGCCGCCCGCGTCACTTTCTCCGGCACCTTTACCGGGGCGCAGCGTCTCGGCAGATATTCTGCGCCTGAAACTGGAGTTTACCGACGGGGAATTCCGCCAGCTGGCTACGCAACTTTCAGGTGTGCAGCGTACCGATTTAGCACTTGCGTTGGCAGCCTTGTGGCTGGGGCGATTGTGCAATCGCATGGACTACGCCGCCGGATTTATCTTTATGCGTCGACTGGGCTCGGCGGCGCTGACGGCTACCGGACCCGTGCTCAACGTTTTGCCGTTGGGGATTCACATTGCGGCACAAGAAACGCTGCCGGAACTGGCAACCCGACTGGCAGCACAACTGAAAAAAATGCGTCGTCATCAACGTTACGATGCCGAACAAATTGTCCGTGACAGCGGGCGAGCGGCAGGAGAGGAACCGCTGTTCGGTCCGGTACTCAATATCAAGGTATTTGATTACCAACTGGATATTCCTGGTGTTCAGACGCAAACCCATACCCTGGCAACCGGTCCGGTTAATGACCTTGAACTGGCCCTGTTCCCGGATGAACACGGTGATTTGAGTATTGAGATCCTCGCCAATAAACAGCGTTACGATGAGCCAACGTTAATCCAGCATGCTGAACGCCTGAAAATGCTGATTGCCCAGTTCGCCGCGGATCCGGCGCTGTTGTGCGGCGATGTCGATATTATGCTGCCAGGTGAATATGCGCAGCTGGCGCAGATCAACGCCACTCAGGTTGAGATTCCAGAAACCACGCTGAGCGCGCTGGTGGCAGAACAAGCAGCAAAAACACCGGATGCTCCGGCGCTGGTTGATGCGCGTTACCAGTTTAGCTATCGGGAAATGCGCGAACAGGTGGTGGCGCTGGCGAATCTGCTGCGTGAGCGCGGCGTTAAACCAGGCGACAGCGTGGCGGTGGCGCTACCGCGCTCGGTCTTTTTGACTCTGGCGCTACATGCAATTGTTGAGGCTGGTGCGGCCTGGTTACCGCTGGATACCGGCTATCCGGACGATCGCCTGAAAATGATGCTGGAAGATGCGCGTCCGTCGCTGTTAATTACCACCGACGATCAACTGCCGCGCTTTAGCGATGTTCCCAATTTAACAAACCTTTGCTATAACGCCCCGCTTACCCCCCAGGGCAGTGCGCCGCTGCAACTTTCACAACCGCATAACACGGCTTATATCATCTTTACCTCTGGCTCCACCGGCAGGCCGAAAGGGGTAATGGTCGGGCAGACGGCTATCGTTAACCGCCTGTTGTGGATGCAAAATCATTATCCACTTACAGGTGAAGATGTCGTTGCCCAAAAAACGCCGTGCAGTTTTGATGTCTCGGTGTGGGAGTTTTTCTGGCCGTTTATTGCCGGGGCTAAACTGGTGATGGCTGAACCGGAAGCGCACCGCGACCCGCTCGCTATGCAGCAATTCTTTGCCGAATATGGTGTAACGACCACGCACTTTGTGCCGTCGATGCTGGCGGCATTTGTTGCATCGCTGACTCCGCAAACCGCTCGTCAGAATTGCGCGACGTTGAAACAGGTTTTCTGTAGTGGTGAGGCCTTACCCGCTGATTTATGCCGCGAATGGCAACAGTTAACCAGCGCGCCGTTGCATAATTTATATGGCCCGACGGAAGCGGCGGTAGATGTCAGCTGGTATCCGGCTTTTGGCGAGGAACTGGCACAGGTGCGCGGCAGCAGTGTGCCGATTGGTTATCCGGTGTGGAATACGGGCCTGCGTATTCTTGATGCGATGATGCATCCGGTGCCGCCGGGTGTGGCGGGAGATCTCTATCTCACCGGTATTCAACTGGCGCAGGGGTATCTTGGACGACCCGATCTGACCGCCAGCCGCTTTATTGCCGATCCTTTTGCCCCTGGCGAACGGATGTACCGTACCGGAGACGTTGCCCGCTGGCTGGATAACGGCGCGGTGGAGTACCTCGGGCGCAGTGACGATCAGCTAAAAATTCGCGGGCAGCGTATTGAACTGGGCGAAATCGATCGCGTGATGCAGGCACTGCCGGATGTCGAACAGGCCGTTACCCACGCCTGCGTCATTAACCAGGCTGCCGCAACGGGAGGCGATGCGCGTCAGTTGGTTGGGTATCTGGTGTCGCAATCAGGCCTGCCGCTGGATACCACTGCATTGCAGGCGCAGTTGCGCGAAACATTGCCACCGCATATGGTGCCCGTGGTTCTGCTGCAACTTCCGCAGTTGCCGCTTAGCGCCAACGGCAAGCTGGATCGCAAAGCCTTACCGTTGCCTGAACTGAAGGCACAAGCGCCGGGGCGTGCGCCGAAAGCGGGCAGTGAAACGATTATCGCCGCGGCATTCTCGTCGTTGCTGGGTTGTGACGTGCAGGATGCCGATGCTGATTTCTTTGCGCTTGGCGGTCATTCGCTACTGGCAATGAAACTGGCTGCGCAGTTAAGTCGGCAGTTTACCCGCCAGGTGACGCCGGGGCAGGTGATGGTCGCGTCAACTGTCGCCAAACTGGCAACGATTATTGATGGTGAAGAAGACAGCTCCCGGCGCATGGGATTCGAAACCATTCTGCCGTTGCGTGAAGGTAATGGCCCGACGCTGTTTTGTTTCCATCCGGCCTCCGGTTTTGCCTGGCAGTTTAGCGTGCTTTCGCGTTATCTCGATCCACAATGGTCGATTATTGGCATTCAGTCGCCGCGCCCTCATGGCCCCATGCAGACCGCGGCAAACCTGGATGAAGTCTGCGAAGCGCATCTGGCAACGTTACTTGAACAACAACCGCACGGCCCTTATTACCTGCTGGGGTATTCGCTGGGCGGTACGCTGGCGCAGGGCATTGCGGCGCGACTGCGTGCCCGTGGCGAACAGGTGGCATTTCTTGGCTTGCTGGATACCTGGCCGCCAGAAACGCAAAACTGGCAGGAAAAAGAGGCTAATGGCCTGGACCCGGAAGTGCTGGCGGAGATTAACCGCGAGCGCGAGGCCTTCCTGGCGGCACAGCAGGGAAGTACTTCAACGGAGTTGTTTACCACCATTGAAGGCAACTACGCTGATGCTGTGCGCCTGCTGACGACTGCTCATAGCGTACCGTTTGACGGTAAAGCGACGCTGTTTGTTGCTGAACGCACGCTTCAGGAAGGTATGAATCCCGAACGCGTCTGGTCGCCGTGGATAGCCGAGCTGGATATCTATCGTCAGGATTGTGCGCATGTGGACATTATCTCTCCAGGGGCATTTGAAAAAATTGGGCCGATTATTCGCGCAACGCTAAACAGATAAATTAACATTATCTATAAACCCATAATTACAGAAAATAATTATGGGTTTTTTATTTGTTTGATTTATAGGTTTGATGAATATTTCTCTTAAATAGAGTGAATGTTGCATTCAGTGGAAGGAATTTACAAACTTCAGCTTCGGATAATTATCACCAACTGGTAAAGTGAGCGCCGTGGAGATTTCCCCTATTGGACTCATTTTCAGGTTATACCCCATGTCATCACTGAATATTAAACAGGGAAGTGACGCTCATTTTCCCGAGTATCCTCTGGCGTCGCCCAGTAATAATGAAATTGATTTACTTAATCTAATCGCAGTTTTATGGCGGGCCAAAAAAACGGTCATGGCGGTCATTTTTGCATTTGCCTGCGCAGGTTTACTGATCTCTTTCATCCTGCCGCAAAAATGGACCAGCGCGGCGGTTGTCACGCCTCCAGAACCTGTTCAGTGGCAGGCGCTTGAGAAAACATTCACTAAGCTTCGTGTGCTGGATCTGGATATCAAAATTGATCGTACAGAAGCATTTAACCTGTTTATCAAGAAGTTTCAGTCGGTTAGCTTGCTGGAAGAGTACCTGCGCTCAACACCTTATGTGATGGACCAATTAAAAGAGGCGAAAATCGACGAACTGGATTTGCATCGCGCAATTGTCGCATTGAGCGAAAAAATGAAAGCGGTTGATGACAATGCCAGTAAGAAAAAAGATGAACCGTCACTGTATACCTCCTGGACGCTAAGTTTTACCGCGCCAACCAGCGAAGAGGCGCAGACCGTTTTGAGCGGGTATATCGATTATATCTCTGCGTTGGTGGTGAAAGAGTCGATAGAAAACGTCCGTAATAAACTGGAGATCAAAACCCAGTTTGAAAAAGAAAAACTGGCTCAGGATCGCATTAAAACGAAAAATCAACTTGATGCAAACATTCAGCGCCTCAATTATTCACTCGACATTGCCAACGCGGCAGGAATTAAAAAGCCCGTTTACAGTAATGGTCAGGCCGTTAAAGATGACCCCGATTTCTCTATTTCTCTCGGCGCAGACGGTATTGAACGCAAACTGGAAATTGAAAAAGCGGTTACTGACGTTGCGGAACTGAACGGTGAATTACGTAATCGTCAGTATCTTGTCGAGCAATTAACAAAAGCAAATATCAACGATGTGAATTTTACGCCGTTTAAATATCAGTTAAGCCCGTCATTGCCAGTGAAAAAAGACGGTCCGGGTAAGGCGATTATTGTGATCCTTTCTGCGATGGTCGGCGGGATGGTGGCTTGTGGTGGCGTGCTGTTGCGCCATGCGATGGCATCCAGAAAACAGGATGCCGTGATGGAAGAGCACTTAGTTTAACTATTTGCGGTTGAAGGTGCCGTTCGTCCGAGCGGCACCACGAGCGGCGTTCCGGCTACCGGATCGTCAATAATCATGCAGCGCAGACCATAAATGCGCTCGATCAATTCAGCAGTGACAATCTCCTTCGGCGCTCCCTGAGCAACAATTTTCCCTTCCCGCAATGCAATCAAATGGCTGGCGTAACGACAGGCCTGATTAAGATCGTGCAGCACCGCCGCCAGGGTATAGCCTTTCTCGCGGTTCAGTTCGCTTAACAGTTCCAGTAGATCAATCTGATGACTGATATCCAGCCAGGTCGTGGGTTCGTCGAGCAGCATAATTGCCGTTTCCTGGGCCAGCACCATTGCTATCCACGCTCGCTGGCGTTGTCCGCCAGAAAGGGTATCCACGCTTTGATCTGCCAGATGAGTTATTCCCGTGGCCTGCATCGCTTTCGTTACCGCTTCTTCATCCTCTTTGCGCCAGCGGGTAAACAGCGGTTGATGCGGGTAACGTCCACGCGCCACCAGCTCCTGCACGGTGATATCGCCCGGCGTGGTAGCATTTTGCGCCAACAGGCCAATCCGGCGTGCAACCTCTTTACTGGCGTAATGTTGAATGTGCTCACCATCCAGCCAGACATGCCCGTGAGCAGGCGTCATCAGGCGGCTTAAAGTACGCAGTAACGTGGATTTACCGCAGCCATTTGGCCCGATAATTGCCGTGAAGTGACCATCAGGAATTTCTACAGTCAGATTTTCCGCAACGGTATATTTGCCATATCCGAGGGTTAACTGTTCGCCACGCAAACGGGCTACTGATTCGGTCATTTTTTGCGAGACTCCTGAATTAACAAGACGATAAGGTAAATACCACCGAGGCTGACGGTAACGACGCCAACCGGAAGTTGATACGGCATAAACAGTTGTTGGGCGCAGAGATCGGCCGCCAGCAGTAACAACGCCCCGCACAGCGCCGCCTGGGTCAGCCCCCAGCGAGCGGTGCTGCTAATGCGGCGGGCAATGTGTGGCGCGACTAAAGCAATAAAGGAAATCGGCCCCGCCAGGGCAGTGGCAGCTGCGGTAAGTACTACGGCGACCAGCATCATTAACAGCCGCGAACGTTCGACGCTGACGCCCAGCGCACATGCGGTATCATCACCCATCTCCAGCAAGCGCATCCGCCGCACCAGCAAGGCGGCGGCAATGAGCATCAATATAATGATGGGTGCGGAGGGCGAGGTTTTTGCCCACGTCAGGCCGTTGAGCGATCCGGCATTCCACAAACCTGCTGTTAGCGCCGTTTCTAAAGACGCTTTCAGCAAAAGCCAGGTATTAAAGGCCACCAGCATGGCGCGAACGCCGATGCCGATAATAATCAACCGAAAGGTGTCGATGCCGTTACGCCAGGCGAGCAGCCAGACCAGCAGCGAGGTGACAATGCCGCCCACCATTGCTGCCAGGGCGATAGCCGTCAGGTCCTGACCAAACAGCACCATCGCCACCAGCACGCCGCTCCACGCCCCGGTGTTAAAGCCCATTACGTCAGGGCTGCCGAGCGGGTTACGCATCAGCGACTGAAAAATCGCGCCGCTGACGCCCAGAGCCGCGCCAATTAACAGCGCCATCAGCACGCGTGGTAAACGCCATTCGGTGACCACCATCGTCATACTGCGCGGCGCATCGCCCATCAGCGCGGCGAATATCTGCGAGGTTTCCAGCGTGACGGTACCGCTGCGTAATCCCCAGATACCTGCAACCACACAGGCGGAAACCAGCAGCAAACAGGTGATGATTAATCGGCGAGAGACGTAAATCATGCGCCACCTCGCGTTTTACGTCGCACGAGGAAGATCAGCACCGGTGCGCCAATAAAGGCACTGACTACAGAAACGCGCAGTTCGCCGGGCACAATCACACGCCCGATGATATCGGCAAACAGCAGCAGGGCAGGGGTAGCAAGTAGCGTGACGGGCAGCGACCAGCGATGATCGGCACCTACCAGCCAACGCGCCATATGCGGCATCATCAGGCCAATAAAGGCAATCGGGCCAACTACCGCCGTTGCACTACCGCAAAGCACGGTAATCGCCAGCAGACCAATCAACTGTGTGCGCGCCACGCGACTGCCTAGCGCCGTCGCGGTGTCACTGCCGAGGCTTAAACTGTTCAGCGCGCGGCTCAGTAATAGCGCGGTTGCTCCGGCGATCAGCACCGGGATCAGCACAACTTTTAAGGTATATAGATTACGAATATCCAGCGAACCGGCTTGCCAGAAACGCAACTGATCGTAGACGTCAGGATTAAGCAGGGCGATGCCGCTGGTCAGCCCTTCCAGCACCGCCGCCAGCGCCACGCCCGCCAGGGTTAAACGCACCGGACTTAACTGCCCGCCGCCCTGGCTGCCGGTAAAGGCAACAATCAATGAGGCCACCAGCGCCCCGGCGAAGGCCATCGCCAGTTGTTCCTGCGCGGATGAGTAACCAAACAGCGCCGCACCCAGCACAATGGCAAAGCTGGCTCCGGCGTTCACGCCAAGCAAGCCGGGGTCGGCAAGTGGGTTTCGGGTGAGGGTTTGCATCAACGCCCCGGCAAGGCCAAGCGCACCGCCTGCCAGTAAACCGGCAAGGGTGCGCGGCAGTCGCGCGTCGAGCACGATGGTGCAGTCGGCGCTCTGGCAGGTGCCGGAGAGGGCCTCCAGCACTACGGAAGCGGGGAGTGATTTTGCCCCAATGAGCAGGCTTAATGCCGTCGCGATAATCAGTAATAACAGCAATCCGGGCACGGCAATGGCGCGTGTCACGGCAATAGAACCAGACATACGAACTTCCATGATAATGAAATTAATTATCGTTATCGATCTTATTTGGATATGTTAGCATGTGCAGCCTAAGAATAGGTATTTAAAATATTTGATGGCAAGGCATTGTAATGAATAAACAATCCTGGCTGCTTAACCTCAGCCTGTTGAAAACGCACCCGGCGTTTCGTGCAGTATTCCTCGCTCGTTTTATCTCAATTGTGTCTCTGGGTTTGCTCGGCGTCGCGGTGCCCGTGCAGATCCAGATGATGACGCATTCTACCTGGCAGGTGGGGCTTTCGGTGACGCTGACCGGCGGCGCGATGTTTGTTGGCCTGATGGTCGGCGGTGTGCTGGCGGATCGCTATGAGCGCAAAAAAGTGATTTTGCTGGCGCGCGGCACCTGTGGCATTGGCTTCATTGGACTGTGCCTTAATGCACTGCTGCCGGAGCCGTCATTGCTGGCAATCTATTTACTTGGTTTATGGGATGGTTTTTTCGCATCACTTGGCGTTACGGCGCTACTGGCGGCGACACCTGCACTGGTAGGGCGTGAAAACTTAATGCAGGCCGGGGCGATCACCATGTTGACCGTGCGCCTGGGGGCGGTGATTTCGCCTATGATTGGCGGTTTATTGCTGGCGACCGGCGGCGTAGCCTGGAACTACGGGCTGGCGGCGGCGGGCACGTTTATTACCTTGCTACCGTTGTTAAGCCTTCCGGCGTTGCCACCGCCACCGCAGCCGCGTGAGCATCCGTTGAAATCATTACTGGCAGGATTTCGTTTTCTGCTCGCCAGCCCGCTGGTGGGAGGGATTGCGCTGCTGGGTGGTTTATTGACGATGGCGAGCGCGGTGCGGGTACTGTATCCGGCGCTGGCTGACAACTGGCAGATGTCGGCGGCACAGATTGGTTTTCTCTATGCGGCGATCCCGCTCGGCGCGGCTATTGGCGCGTTAACCAGCGGGAAGCTGGCACATAGTGCGCGACCAGGGTTGTTGATGCTGCTCTCCACGCTGGGATCGTTCCTCGCCATTGGTCTGTTTGGCCTGATGCCGATGTGGATTTTAGGCGTGGTTTGTCTGGCGCTGTTCGGCTGGCTGAGCGCGGTTAGTTCGTTGCTGCAATACACAATGCTGCAAACACAAACCCCGGAAGCGATGTTAGGGCGGATTAACGGTTTGTGGACGGCGCAAAACGTGACGGGCGATGCCATAGGCGCGGCGCTGCTGGGCGGTTTGGGAGCGATGATGACACCGGTTGCTTCCGCAAGCGCGAGCGGTTTTGGTTTGTTGATTATCGGCGTGTTGTTATTGCTGGTGCTGGTGGAGTTGCGACGTTTTCGCCAGACGCCGCCGCAGATGACAGCGTCCGACAGTTAATGCTTAAAACAGCGCCTTAAGTCGTTCCAGCACTTGCATGGCGCTGTAGTAATCCAGTCGGAACGTCTCGGTTCCCAGCGCATAAACCTGCTTGTTTTGTACTGCAGGCAGGTGCGCGAGCAGCGGATTAGCATAAATAGCATCGGCGTCTTTCTGATCACCGGCGAACAGGAATAGTGACTCACCATTTAACCCTGCAGCCAGATTTTCCCCACCAAGCTGAATGATGTCATGGCGTTTGCCCTGGCTTTGGCTGGCGTTTAACCCTGCGGGCAACTTCGCCAGCGTAAAGCCGAGTTGTTCCAGCATCTGCCCTTGTGCTGATTCAGGCGTCCAGAGATTGGCACTGTGTGCAGCGGCGGTATAGACAATGGCAGTGACCGGCTGCGGCGGTAATTTGATTTGCTCTTTCGCCGCCGCCAGTTGCTTATCAAACTGCGCAATCCGCTCTGCCGCTTGTTTCTCATGCCCGGTAATTTCGCCAAGTTGCGTTAACAGCGACTGCCAGCTTTTGTCGTCGTAATTGATGATTAATGTCGGGGCGATGGTGGAAAGCTGATCGTACAGCGCCAGCGCCGAATCACCGCCGGTTGCGCTAATTAAAATCAGATCCGGCATTTGCGCGGCAACGGCTTCGGCACTTGGTTCACCGATATAGAGTCGTTGCAATTTGCGTTCTTTCGCTACCTTGCTCCACTGGCGTAAAAAGCCCTGGTCATCCGCGACGCGGTTATTTGGCGTGGTCGCGCCGCTGGCAATCACCGGAGCATCAATCGCCAGCAGTGAGCCGGTCAGGGTGACGCTGGTGGAAACAATACGCTGCGGCTGGCTTTCCAGGGTATGAGTGCCACGGCTGTCAGTAATCTGACGCGGCCAGTCGGCGGCCTGAACTGCGGCTATTCCTGAAAGCAAAAGTCCTGTTAATAGAAGGGCGTTGCGGTAGAGCGGGGCGAGTCTCACAAATCAGCTTCCTGTTATTAATGAAGTTAATGCTTCTCATTTTCATTGTAACCACAAGCAGATGCAACCCCGAGTTGCAGATTGCGTTACCTCAAGAGTTGACATAGTGCGCGTTTGCTTTTAGGTTAGCGACCGAAAATATAAATGATAATCATTATTAAAGCCTTTATCATTTTGTGGAGGATGATATGGATACGTCACTGGCTGAGGAAGTACAGCAGACCATGGCAACACTTGCGCCCAATCGCTTTTTCTTTATGTCGCCGTACCGCAGTTTTACGACGTCAGGATGTTTCGCCCGCTTCGATGAGCCGGCTGTGAACGGGGATTCGCCCGACAGTCCCTTCCAGCAAAAACTCGCCGCGCTGTTTGCCGATGCCAAAGCGCAGGGCATCAAAAATCCGGTGATGGTCGGGGCGATTCCCTTCGATCCACGTCAGCCTTCATCGCTGTATATTCCTGAATCCTGGCAGTCGTTCTCCCGCCAGGAAAAACAATCTTCAGCCCGCCGTTTTACCCGCAGCCAGTCGCTGAACGTGGTGGAACGCCAGGCAATTCCGGAACAAGCCACGTTTGAACAGATGGTTGCTCGCGCTGCCGCACTTACCGCCACGCCGCAGGTCGACAAAGTGGTGTTGTCACGGTTGATTGATATCACCACTGACGCCGCCATTGATAGTGGCGTATTGCTGGAACGGTTGATTGCGCAAAACCCGGTTAGTTACAACTTCCATGTGCCGTTGGCAGATGGTGGCGTTCTGCTGGGGGCCAGCCCGGAACTGCTGCTACGTAAAGACGGCGAGCGTTTTAGCTCCATTCCGTTAGCCGGTTCCGCGCGTCGTCAGCCGGATGAAGTGCTCGATCGCGAAGCGGGTAATCGTCTGCTGGCGTCAGAAAAAGATCGCCATGAACATGAACTGGTGACTCAGGCGATGAAAGAGGTACTGCGCGAACGCAGTAGTGAGTTACACGTTCCTTCCTCTCCACAATTGATTACCACGCCGACGCTGTGGCATCTCGCAACTCCCTTTGAAGGTAAAGCGAATTCGCAAGAAAACGCACTGACTCTGGCCTGTCTGCTGCATCCGACCCCCGCGCTGAGCGGTTTCCCGCATCAGGCCGCGACCCAGGTTATTGCTGAACTGGAGCCGTTCGACCGCGAACTGTTTGGCGGCATTGTGGGTTGGTGTGACAGCGAAGGTAACGGCGAGTGGGTGGTGACCATCCGCTGCGCGAAGCTGCGGGAAAATCAGGTGCGCCTGTTTGCCGGAGCGGGGATTGTGCCTGCGTCGTCACCGTTGGGTGAGTGGCGCGAAACGGGCGTCAAACTTTCTACCATGTTGAACGTTTTTGGATTGCATTAAGGAGTGAGGATGAGCATTCCATTCACCCGCTGGCCGGAAGAGTTTGCCCGTCGCTATCGGGAAAAAGGCTACTGGCAGGATTTGCCGCTGACCGACATTCTGACCCGTCATGCCGCAAGCGACAGCATCGCGGTCATCGACGGCGAGCGGCAGTTGAGTTACCGGGAGCTGAATCAGGCGGCGGATAACCTCGCGTGTAGTTTGCGCCGTCAGGGCATTAAACCTGGTGAAACCGCGCTGGTACAACTGGGTAACGTCGCTGAACTTTACATTACCTTTTTCGCGTTGCTGAAACTGGGCGTTGCGCCGGTGCTGGCGCTGTTCAGCCATCAGCGTAGTGAACTGAACGCCTATGCCAGCCAGATTGAACCGGCGTTACTGATTGCCGATCGCCAGCATGCGCTGTTTAGCGGAGATGATTTCCTCAATACATTTGTTGCAGAGCATTCCTCCATTCGCGTGGTGCAACTGCACAACGACAGCGGTGAGCATAATTTGCAGGATGCGATTAACCATCCGGCTGAGGATTTTACTGCCACGCCGTCACCTGCTGATGAAGTGGCCTATTTCCAGCTTTCCGGCGGCACCACCGGCACACCGAAACTGATCCCACGTACTCATAATGACTATTACTACAGCGTGCGTCGTAGCGTCGAGATTTGTCAGTTCACACAACAGACACGCTACCTGTGCGCGATCCCGGCGGCTCATAACTACGCCATGAGTTCACCGGGATCGTTGGGGGTATTTCTCGCTGGCGGCACTGTGGTTCTGGCGGCCGACCCCAGCGCCACGCTTTGCTTCCCATTGATTGAAAAACATCAGGTGAACGTCACCGCGCTGGTGCCGCCCGCAGTCAGCCTGTGGTTACAGGCGCTGGCTGAAGGCGAAAGCCGGGCGCAGCTTGCCTCGCTGAAACTGTTACAGGTCGGTGGTGCACGTCTTTCTGCCACGCTTGCTGCGCGTATTCCCGCTGAGATTGGCTGCCAGTTGCAGCAGGTGTTTGGCATGGCGGAAGGGCTGGTGAACTACACCCGTCTTGATGATAGCGCGGAGAAAATTATCCATACCCAGGGTTACCCAATGTGCCCGGACGATGAAGTGTGGGTTGCCGATGCCGAAGGAAATCCACTGCCGCAAGGGGAAGTCGGACGCCTGATGACGCGCGGTCCGTACACCTTCCGCGGCTATTACAAAAGCCCGCAGCACAATGCCAGCGCCTTTGATGCCAACGGTTTTTACTGTTCCGGCGATCTGATCTCTATTGATCCAGAGGGTTACATCACCGTGCAGGGGCGCGAGAAAGATCAGATTAACCGTGGCGGCGAGAAGATCGCTGCCGAAGAGATCGAAAACCTGCTGCTGCGCCACCCGGCGGTGATCTACGCCGCACTGGTGAGCATGGAAGATGAGCTGATGGGCGAAAAAAGCTGTGCTTATCTGGTGGTAAAAGAGCCGCTGCGCGCGGTGCAGGTGCGTCGTTTCCTGCGTGAACAGGGTATTGCCGAGTTTAAATTACCGGATCGCGTGGAGTGTGTAGATTCACTTCCGCTGACGGCGGTCGGGAAAGTCGATAAAAAACAATTACGTCAGTGGCTGGCGTCACGCGCATCAGCCTGAAGGAGAGAACACGATGGCTATTCCAAAATTAGAGGCTTACGCACTGCCGGAGTCTCACGATATTCCGCAGAATAAAGTAGACTGGGCCTTTGAACCGCAACGTGCCGCGTTGTTAATCCATGATATGCAGGACTATTTTGTCAGCTTCTGGGGCGAGAACTGCCCGATGATGGAGCAGGTGATCGCGAATATTGCGGCACTACGCGACTACTGCAAACAGCACAATATCCCGGTTTATTACACCGCCCAGCCGAAAGAGCAGAGCGATGAAGATCGGGCGCTGTTGAATGATATGTGGGGGCCAGGCCTGACCCGTTCGCCGGAACAGCAAAAGGTGGTGGATCGCCTGACGCCAGATGCCGACGACACGGTGCTGGTGAAGTGGCGCTACAGCGCGTTTCATCGTTCTCCGCTGGAGCAAATGCTCAAAGAGAGTGGACGTAACCAGCTGATTATTACCGGGGTATATGCCCACATTGGCTGTATGACCACCGCAACGGACGCATTTATGCGCGATATTAAACCGTTTATGGTGGCAGATGCGCTGGCCGATTTCAGCCGTGACGAGCATTTGATGTCGCTGAAATATGTGGCCGGACGTTCTGGCCGGGTGGTGATGACCGAAGAATTGCTGCCAGCACCTATCCCCGCCAGCAAAGCGGCGCTGCGTGAGGTGATCCTGCCGTTGCTGGACGAGTCCGATGAACCGTTCGATGACGACAACCTGATCGACTACGGTCTGGATTCGGTGCGGATGATGGCGCTGGCGGCGCGCTGGCGCAAAGTGCATGGCGATATCGACTTTGTCATGCTGGCGAAAAACCCGACCATCGATGCCTGGTGGAAGCTACTCTCCCGCGAGGTGAAATAATGGATTTCAGCGGTAAAAATGTCTGGGTAACTGGCGCGGGGAAAGGTATCGGCTATGCCACGGCGCTGGCATTTGTTGAGGCGGGGGCGAAAGTTACCGGTTTTGATCAAGCGTTCGCGCAGGAGCAATATCCCTTTGCGACCGAAGTGATGGATGTTGCCGATGCTGCGCAGGTGGCGCAGGTATGTCAGCGACTGTTAGCGCAAACGGAGCGACTGGACGTGCTGGTCAATGCGGCGGGAATTTTACGCATGGGCGCGACAGACCAACTGAGCAAAGAGGACTGGCAGCAGACTTTTGCAGTTAATGTCGGTGGCGCGTTTAACCTGTTCCAGCAAACCATGAACCAGTTTCGCCGTCAGCGGGGCGGGGCGATTGTTACTGTTGCGTCCGACGCCGCACACACGCCGCGCATTGGTATGAGTGCTTATGGCGCGTCGAAAGCGGCGCTGAAAAGCCTGGCGTTGAGCGTTGGGCTGGAACTGGCGGGTAGCAGCGTGCGCTGTAATGTGGTTTCGCCGGGCTCCACCGACACCGATATGCAACGCACGCTGTGGGTGAGCGATGACGCCGAAGAGCAGCGTATTCGCGGCTTTGGCGAGCAGTTTAAACTCGGCATTCCGCTGGGGAAAATCGCCCGTCCACAGGAGATCGCCAATACGATTTTGTTCCTCGCCTCTGACCTCGCCAGCCATATCACCCTACAGGATATTGTGGTGGATGGCGGCTCGACGCTGGGGGCATAAGCATGATCTGGAAACGCCATTTAACGCTCGACGAGCTGAACGCCACCAGCGATAACACAATGGTGGCGCATCTGGGAATTGTGTATACCCGTCTGGGCGATGATGTGCTGGAAGCCGAAATGCCGGTTGATAACCGTACTCATCAGCCGTTTGGCCTGCTGCATGGCGGCGCGTCGGCGGCGCTGGCGGAAACGCTGGGATCGATGGCCGGATTTATGATGACCCGCGACGGACAGTGTGTGGTGGGCACGGAACTTAACGCCACACATCATCGCCCGGTGTCTGAGGGAAAGGTGCGCGGCGTCTGCCAGCCGCTGCATCTTGGGCGGCAAAATCAGAGCTGGGAAATCGTCGTTTTCGATGAACAGGGGCGGCGTTGCTGCACTTGTCGGCTGGGTACGGCAGTTTTGGGATGAACCCGACAGAATTAAATGAGATTGCAGGAAAACTCGGTTAACGGAGTGATCGAGTTAACATTGTTAAGTTAAATATTGGTTTCAACTCCGATTTACATGGTTGCTGTGTTGTTAAATTGCGCAAAGATGTTATAGAAACAAAATGTAACATCTCTATGGACACGCACACGGATAACAACTATGAACAAATCAGGGAAATACCTCGTCTGGACAGTGCTCTCTGTAATGGGAGCATTTGCTCTGGGATACATTGCTTTAAATCGTGGGGAACAGATCAACGCGCTGTGGATTGTGGTGGCGTCGGTCTGTATCTATCTGATCGCTTACCGTTTTTATGGCCTGTATATCGCCAAAAATGTGCTGGCGGTTGACCCGACGCGTATGACGCCAGCGGTGCGCCATAACGACGGGCTGGACTATGTGCCGACGGACAAAAAAGTGCTGTTCGGTCACCATTTTGCGGCCATTGCCGGAGCAGGCCCGCTGGTGGGGCCGGTGCTGGCGGCGCAAATGGGTTACCTGCCGGGGATGATCTGGCTGCTCGCCGGGGTGGTTCTCGCCGGTGCGGTGCAGGATTTCATGGTGCTGTTTGTTTCCACGCGCCGCGATGGTCGCTCGCTGGGTGAGCTGGTCAAAGAAGAGATGGGGCCAACCGCCGGGGTGATTGCGCTGGTGGCCTGCTTTATGATCATGGTCATTATCCTTGCCGTGCTGGCGATGATCGTGGTGAAAGCCCTGACCCATAGCCCGTGGGGAACGTATACCGTTGCGTTCACCATTCCGCTGGCGCTGTTTATGGGGATCTACCTGCGTTATCTGCGTCCGGGGCGTATTGGCGAAGTGTCGGTGATTGGTCTGGTGTTCCTGATTTTCGCCATTATCTCTGGCGGCTGGGTGGCAGAAAGCCCGACCTGGGCACCGTACTTTGACTTTACCGGCGTGCAGCTGACCTGGATGCTGGTGGGTTACGGTTTTGTGGCGGCGGTGCTGCCGGTGTGGCTGCTGCTGGCTCCGCGTGACTACCTCTCAACCTTCCTGAAAATCGGGACTATCGTCGGTCTGGCGGTAGGCATTTTGATTATGCGCCCGACGCTGACCATGCCTGCGCTAACTAAATTTGTCGATGGCACAGGCCCGGTATGGACCGGTAACCTGTTCCCGTTCCTGTTTATCACCATCGCTTGTGGCGCGGTGTCTGGCTTCCATGCGCTGATCTCTTCCGGTACCACGCCGAAGATGCTGGCGAACGAAGGGCAGGCGTGTTTTATCGGCTACGGCGGGATGTTAATGGAATCCTTCGTAGCGATTATGGCGCTGGTTTCCGCCTGTATCATCGATCCGGGTGTGTACTTCGCTATGAACAGCCCGATGGCGGTGCTGGCTCCGGCAGGTACGGCGGATGTGGTTGCTTCTGCCGCGCAGGTGGTGAGTAGCTGGGGATTTAGCATTACACCAGATACGCTCAACCAGATTGCCAGCGAAGTGGGTGAACAGTCGATCATTTCCCGTGCGGGCGGTGCGCCGACGCTGGCGGTGGGGATGGCCTACATTCTGCACGGCGCGCTGGGCGGCATGATGGATGTGGCGTTCTGGTATCACTTCGCCATTTTGTTTGAAGCACTGTTTATTCTGACGGCGGTGGATGCAGGTACGCGTGCTGCGCGCTTTATGTTGCAGGATCTGCTGGGCGTGGTGTCTCCGGGCCTGAAACGGACCGATTCACTGCCTGCTAACCTGCTGGCAACGGCGCTGTGCGTACTGGCGTGGGGCTACTTCCTCCATCAGGGCGTGGTCGATCCGCTGGGCGGTATTAACACTCTGTGGCCGCTGTTTGGTATTGCCAACCAGATGCTGGCAGGGATGGCACTGATGCTCTGTGCCGTGGTGTTGTTCAAGATGAAACGTCAACGTTACGCCTGGGTGGCGCTGGTACCAACGGCCTGGCTGCTGATTTGTACACTGACCGCTGGCTGGCAGAAAGCGTTTAGCCCGGATGCGAAAGTCGGCTTCCTGGCGATTGCTAACAAGTTCCAGGCAATGATCGACAGCGGCAATATTCCGTCGCAGTATACTGAGTCACAACTGGCGCAACTGGTATTCAACAACCGTCTGGATGCTGGGTTAACCATCTTCTTTATGGTGGTCGTGGTGGTTCTGGCGCTGTTCTCGATTAAGACGGCACTGGCGGCATTGAAAGAGCCGAAGCCAACGGCGAAAGAAACGCCGTATGAGCCGATGCCGGAAAATGTCGAGGAGATCGTGGCGCAGGCAAAAGGCGCACACTAAAGTCAGAGTGAGGGGGGATGTTGGCGAATGTTGGCATAGTGCCGAGGGTTCCCTCTCACCCTAACCCTCTCCCCGATGGGGCGAGGGGACTGACCGAGCGCGTTGATAGCATTTGTAGGCCGGATAAGGCGTTCACGCCGCATCCGGCACTCTCCTGGCAACCTGATTACCGGAGGTATTAATGTTTGATTCACTGGCAAAAGCCGGAAAATATTTAGGTCAGGCGGCGAAACTGATGATTGGTATGCCTGATTACGACAACTATGTCGAACATATGCGGGTTAACCATCCCGATCAAACGCCGATGACCTACGAGGAGTTTTTCCGTGAGCGGCAGGACGCGCGCTACGGTGGAAAAGGCGGCGCGCGCTGCTGCTAAATATGTACGTCAGGCTTTAAACGATTCCACTTTTTCGAACGCTGCACGCAACGTATCCGGTGTCAGCGTGACCGGCAGGTAATGAATGGATTCCACCGGGCGCAAGGTGTGGGCAATCACTTTGTCGATCTCCGCCTGATTATTGATATCCACTTCCAGCTCCGCCAGCGTAGTCGGCAGATGAAAACGCTGATACGCCTCTGTTAATTGCGCCAGCACATCATCCTGACCCAGCAAGGCGCTTTGCACCAGAATTCCGTAGGCGACTTTGGTGCCGTGAAGAAACTTCTCGGTTTGCGGCAGCACGGTCAGACCGTTATGCACGGCATGGGCCGCCGCCACACGCGTAAAACGATCGCCCAGACCACCGACCATTCCACCTCCGGCGATAATCGCATCCACCACATCGCAAAATGATTGCGTTAACTGGTGATTTTGCTGATCGGCAAGCGCCTGTTCGCTACTGTTTAACAAGACGTCGCGAATGGCCTGCGCATTATTGATCCCCAGTCGCACGGTTAGCGGCAACGTTTCTGGTTGCGGGGCCAGCACCACCGCTTCATACCATTTCGCCAGCGTGTCACCGATCCCCGCCAGCAGATATTCTTGCGGCGCATTGAGGATAATCTCTGGCTCCACCAGCACCATAAAATTGGCGTCGTCGAAAATCTCATAATGCAGCGCCTGTCCGGCATCGTTATACCAGACGGAGAGCGGTGTCCAGGCGGCGCAGGTGGCGGCGATCGTCGGAACGGCAACAAACGGCAGACCGAGACGGCGGGCGAGGGCTTTCGCGGTGTCGAGCAGTGCGCCGCCGCCGACGCCAATCACCACGCTGCGATCGTCACCGGACTCAGCCGCCAGTTGTTGTACATCGCTTTCGCTGCAATGGCCGCGAAACAAAATATGCTTTGCCCCTGGCAGTTCAAACGCTGGCGGAAGTTTTGTTTGCGCCGCAGCAATGGCGCGTTCGCCGTAGATCCACACCGCGCGAGAAAGTTGTTCATCAGTGAAAAAATCGTGCAGGTGATTGAGACTGCCGGGATGTGAAAAGTAGTTAGCCGGGCCGACGACCACGCGGATAGGATTGTGAGGCATGTTGTGTTGTCCTTATTGTTTTATTTAGACATCTAAACGTCTTGATTGCCAAATACTAGCATCGTGTTATAGTGCCTTCAACACAACTTCGTCAGGCACAATAAAAAATGACAAATAACCCTCTGATTCCACAAAGCAAACTTCCACAACTTGGCACCACTATTTTCACCCAGATGAGCGCGCTGGCGCAGCAACACCAGGCGATTAACCTTTCGCAAGGCTTTCCTGATTTTGATGGTCCGCGCTATTTGCAGGAGCGGCTGGCGTACCATGTTGACCAGGGGGCAAACCAATACGCGCCTATGACTGGCGTGCAGGCCTTGCGCGAGGCGATTGCTCAGAAAACGGAACGTCTGTATGGCTATCAACCGGATGCCGATAGTGATATCACCGTAACGGCAGGGGCGACGGAAGCGTTATATGCAGCGATTACCGCATTGGTGCGCAATGGTGATGAAGTGATCTGCTTTGATCCCAGCTATGACAGTTACGCGCCCGCCATCGCGCTTTCGGGGGGAATAGTGAAACGTATTGCACTGCAACCACCGCATTTTCGCGTGGACTGGCAGGAATTTGCCGCATTGTTAAGCGAGCGCACCCGACTGGTGATCCTCAACACCCCGCATAACCCCAGTGCAACTGTCTGGCAGCAGGCTGATTTCGCCGCTTTGTGGCAGGCAATTGCCGGGCACGAGATTTTTGTCATTAGCGATGAAGTTTACGAGCACATCAACTTTTCACAACAGGGCCATGCCAGCGTGCAGGCGCATCCGCAGCTGCGTGAGCGGGCGGTGGCGGTGTCATCGTTTGGCAAGACCTATCATATGACCGGCTGGAAAGTGGGTTATTGCGTTGCGCCAGCGCCCATCAGTGCCGAAATTCGCAAGGTACATCAGTATCTGACCTTTTCGGTGAATACCCCGGCACAGCTGGCGCTTGCCGATATGCTACGTGCAGAACCTGAGCATTATCTTGCGTTACCGGACTTTTATCGCCAGAAGCGCGATATTCTGGTGAATGCCTTAAATGAAAGCCGGCTGGAGATTTTACCGTGCGAAGGTACATACTTTTTGCTGGTGGATTACAGCGCCGTATCTACCCTGGATGACGTTGAGTTTTGCCAGTGGCTGACGCAGGAGCACGGCGTAGCGGCGATTCCGCTATCGGTGTTTTGCGCCGATCCCTTCCCACATAAACTGATTCGTCTCTGTTTTGCCAAGAAGGAATCGACGTTGCTGGCAGCAGCTGAACGCCTGCGCCAGCTTTAGCTATTTAACCGTCCAGGCGCGGGAATATTGACGGTCGGCAAACAACTCTTGCAGGCCGTTAATTTGCTTCAGGCGTAGCACTTCGTCGCTGTCCATTCCCAGCTCTTTGCCAATTTTATTATCGTCCCATCCCAACTGGCTGAGTTCACGGACGATTTCTGACATGGCAGTGATTTGGTGACGTCCACGAGCGCGGTTATGACGAATAGTCGCGGCGATGCGTTGATTACGCGTACCTTCCAGACAGGTCACCGGCAAATAACCTTTTAAGCGTAATTTTAACGATGATGAGCCTTTACCAATTTCATGGCGGTGAAAACCATCCACGATTTCCAGGGCATTTTTATCCGTATGCGTGACCACAATGGGTTGGGTAAAACCATCTATTTCAATGGATTTTTTCAGCAGTTTTTTTTCGGGTGGTGCCACGTTGTTTGGGTTGTAATCATTAGGCATAAGTTGGCTGTTTTTAACCCACAGAACGCAATCCACTGGCTCTTCTCGAAAGGGGCTAACCTGATGGATCGCCATGCGGATTTCATTAATCGCTTTGATGCGATCGTCTTCCGGCAAGCTGGCGAGAAATTGGGTTAAATCCTGCGTTAATCGTTGTTGCATAGTATCCCCCATTCCTGACGTTTTCCTTTTATTCGTTCGTTATAACGCTGATAGTTCTTCGCTTTGGTCGGGCTAAATGATAATGCCCGACACCAGTAATCGTTATTGAGTAAAACTTTGCATATTCGCCGCCAGGAGGGGATATCTTTCGCGCCAATGTCCCCTTGCTGGGTTTGTGGAACCTCGATGCCTTTTTTCTGATACCAGTGCAAATAAATGGCGATTTTATTGCGATAATGCTCAGCTGTTTTCTCCGGCATGCTGTTGAGTAGCAATAATGCATACTCCTGCCAGTCTAAATGTTCGGGCTTGAGGATTTTCCGATGACCATAAAAATGGTTGTCATGTCCGGCGTAAATGCCGCCACTTTTTACCCCGCTGACTCGTGCGCACATAGCAGCCCAGCGATCCGGTTCGATAACGTGATAGAGCCATAATCCTTGCCGTTGTTCCGGACCAAAAGGTTCGCAAATTCGCATATGACGTAGAGGAACGCCTGCCTGATACATTATATTATACAGTGGGTTACAGAGGCGTTGATGGCTAGCATACCAGGTCCAGATATCAGCGACTTTCCAGTCGTAGATGGGGTAAATGTACCAGCTATGACCGCCTGGTGCGGCAGTAGTCCAGGGCTTATCATCGGCAAAACGTTGTTTATTTAAACTGGCGATGGCGACAAAACGGTTGTAGGACTCATCCGCACGGATGCCGATCATCATCGCCGCCGGACGTTTTTGCGAAAACCATTCGGCAAACTCACGCACAAATTGTTCGAAGGTCATGCCAGGCTGGTAAAAGGAGAAAAAGTCAGGATCGGTTATCGCATCTTGCGGGGGCTGACGTACCCATTCGACATCAGGTTCCCAGCACTGCCATTCGGGTTGGTATTGTGATAGGGAATTTTGCGTTGTAAGCGGGAGCGCAATCCAGTAAAACTCTTCGATGACATCGGTGTACAACTCGCGCAGAGACTGAACATAGTTAATGGTGCAAGAGAACTGAGCTTCCCAGTCGATAAATAAAACACAAATTTTTTTGCCCATTTGTCGGGCAAGTTCGGCGGTCAGATGCAGCATTAATCCGGAATCTTTACCACCCGAAAAAGAAACGCAGACGCGGGGTAGGGTGTTAAGTGTCCAGGTAATACGTTCTTTTGCAGCTTCCAGAATATTCAGTGGAAGCGGGATTTTATAAATAGACATCTGAAAACGCTCTCTGAACGTTACGGGGTGACTCGTGAGATGAATCCGTTAATTATAGGGTAAACGAAGCAAGATAGAGCACATTATTTTATATTCACACAATGAATCAATTGATGCGTAATATAACATTTATCCGTGGTAATAAATCAGAAGCTATCATTTAAACGATCTATGAATCGTGAGAAGACAAGGTTGTTCAACGAAGCCTTGTTATAGGAAATATAAAGTTTAACCGCAGGAAGTGGTCGTTCCAGTTTTATCTCTTGTAACTTCAAAAAATCACGATGTAAATCGTACAGTTCGGTGGGCACAATGCCCAATAAGTCAGTAACAGAAATACTATTAATTATCGTCAACAAAGAAGAACTGCGAAATGAAACTTTACGGTTCATAAAACGTTCATCTATGTCCATTTGAATTTCGTCAATCCCTGCTGATTTAGATATCAACAAGGTGAATTCTTCGGCGATAATTTGTTCATAGTTACTGGTATCGGTAATACGAGGATGTTTATTGCTACATATAAGAGAATTGCGAATAGTATGTAACGGCATGCAGATGACAGAGCGGCTAATTACTGGTTGTAGTGTAATTGCCAGGTCAGTTTTGCGTTGAACCAACAGTTCTTCGGCATTTTCAGCTGAAAGCAGTATGTCATGGCATTCTATATCGATTGAAGTATCTTGTCTAAGACAGCGGATTAGCATGTTGTTATTAGTACAAGAAATAAGCTGAGGACCGTAGATAATAAAATTTTTCTTTAGCTCAGACTTATTAACAATATTGATCGTTTGTTCAAGGCCTCGGAGATTCTTCTCAAGATGGTGATGCAGGTTTAACCCTGTCGTAGTCGGCGCGATACCTTTCCCTGAGCGGATGAATAACGGGTCATTAAATTGCGCGCGTAAACGTTGTAACGACTGACTAACAGCAGAGGGCGTTATATATAATGATTCTGCTGCTTTGCTAATGCTGAGGTGTTGATAAATGCACTCAAATATGACCAGTAAATTCAGATCAAATTTTTTTAGGTCATAAAGATTCGCCATAACATACTCCGTTATATTATCTCTTCTATAAATCATTCATTTGTTCAATAATGTTGCTGTTGTATTTATTTGTATTATGTTTTTTTGCTTAACTCAGAATTAAGTTTTTCTAAAATAGCACAGCCACTTAGGGCAGAGCGAGCAATTCATGCTTTTTTAGGATGGTTGAAAAACAGGGATATATTTCAACCATCCATGAATTATCTTTTATTTATTCCCCATAATGATATTAAGCGTTTTCTGATCGGGCAACCCCACGGCCTGTTGCAGCGTATTTTCCTTACTCATGTAGTAGATAGCTGGTGTGACATTTGCCCCCAGATCGTCCATCAGTTTCTCGTTGTCGCTTAACACTTTCATTTGCTCTGTACTTACGTTTGCAGGCACGTTTAGCTTAAGCTTGCCACCAGAGGCTTCATATTCTTGCCAGGTTTTTGCGGGATCTTTGGAGGCAAGAATTGCCGCTGCTGTCGCCGGGCTTTCTGGCTTGATAACGCCAACCAACAATGTTCTTAATTGCACTTTGCCAGAATCAACCCACGGGCGAGCCTGCTGCCAGAACTGTTTACAATATGGGCAGAACGGATCGGCGAAGACGTAGACAATGACCGGCGCGTCTTTTTTACCGTCGAGGAGCCAGTGGGATTGTTCCATCCGTTGCCACATTTCGCGCCCGGCTGGTGCGTAAATTTCTTTTTCGATAAGTGTGTTACTCAGGTTTTCACCTTTCTCGTTGTACATGTAACCGGAGATAGCGTGCTTACCATCTGGAGTCAGGTAGATGGTGACGCCCATATCCTGATACTTGCCGAGATAACCTTTCATTCCTCCGGGAGCATCGAACGTTTTGATGATTGTAATGCCCTGTTTTTCAATCGCTTTTACTGGATCAGGAAGTTCCTCTGCGAAGGCGATTGCAGGAAGCAGAGCCAGTAAAAGTATCTTTTTTAACATTAATTTGTCCTTTTCAGTCAGTGCAAAAGTCGGGTAAAAGGCATAACCTATCACTGTCATAGGTAAGAGCTTAGATCAGGTGATTGCCCTTTGTTTATGAGGGTGTTGTAATCCATGTCGTTGTTGCATTTGTAAGGGCAACACCTCAGCCTGCAGGCAGGCGCTGAAGATACCAAAGGGTAGTTCAGATTACACGGTCACCTGGAAAGGGGGCCATTTTACTTTTTATCGCCGCTGGCGGTGCAAAGTTCACAAAGTTGTCTTACGAAGGTTGTAAGGTAAAACTTATCGATTTGATAATGGAAACGCATTAGCCGAATCGGCAAAAATTGGTTACCTTACATCTCATCGAAAACACGGAGGAAGTATAGATGTCCTTGATTAACACCAAAATTAAACCTTTTAAAAACCAGGCATTCAAAAACGGCGAATTCATCGAAATCACCGAAAAAGATACCGAAGGCCGCTGGAGCGTCTTCTTCTTCTACCCGGCTGACTTTACTTTCGTATGCCCGACCGAACTGGGTGACGTTGCTGACCACTACGAAGAACTGCAGAAACTGGGCGTAGACGTATACGCAGTATCTACCGATACTCACTTCACCCACAAAGCATGGCACAGCAGCTCTGAAACCATCGCTAAAATCAAATATGCGATGATCGGCGACCCGACTGGCGCCCTGACCCGTAACTTCGACAACATGCGTG
>OAZY01000453.1_pt1 | contig 30004 bp, 24 predicted proteins | sample 1494931 | NCBI WGS metagenome assembly OAZY01 (sample SAMEA2579921, study PRJEB22360) | human gut metagenome | biome: human gut; feature: human-associated habitat; material: faeces | place: Denmark | collected 2008/2010 | reverse complement strand
GCATAATTTTTTTAAAACTAAATTTAAACGTGTCCAGAAAACTGGGTACACATCACAACCAACTAGAAGGGTTCACTACATTTAATGGGGCTGTCTTTATATTATCAATAATCTATATCTACCCTTATAAGTTTTAGAACATCATAATAGAGATAAATCAATTTTAATCTAATAAATATAAATATTTATCAATTTAGCGTATTTTTAAATCTTGCTAATACTAGATGGCTAATTTAAAAAATATTAATTTTTTTAATATTTTATTTTTCGCTTAGACTATTAGCCTTACTTTTCTTTCTGTTACATCCTATTACGATACTTCCTGACATCATAAGTGTGACCGCTAAGACACCTATATTATTAATATCACCTGTTTGTGGCAACTTACTAGAATTAGAAGAATTTGTATCATTATTTGTCTTATCTACTGGTTTATTTTCTGGTATAACTATTCGTTCTATTACATCAATTGTAATTGTCTTAATCGATGAAGCACCTTGTTTATCTGTTACTTTATAAGTTACATTATATGTTCCTTCCTTATTTGTATTTACATCATTTGCTGCAATATTTACTTCCGTTAACTTGATTATTCCATCTTCATTATCATATGCTGTCACATCTTTCAGTGGATCAAATGTATCTCCCACTGTCAGTACTTTATCTTCTGCCACAATTGTTGGTACTTTATTAATAACAGCGGGTGGTACGTTATTCTGTACAACTTCTACGTCTACAAATTTGCTTGAATAATCCGTCTTTTTATCGAAATTCAACTGTTCTGTAAAAATCGATAATTTATATTCTCCTGAACTAAATGATTTAGAATTCAATCCAATTTGATTTAAATCAATCGTCATTGTTCATGCATTTACTTTGTCTAGATTATCTTTTATATTCCCATAATACATAACATTATTATTTTCATCTTGAACTACAGCACTCAAGTATTTTCCGTTTCCTATTGCTTCAAAATCAAAAGTTATCTTATCACGTTCGGTCTTAATATTTTCTATATTTAATTTTTGTTTATCATCAAGTAATGTTAATTTAAACTCATTTGTCTTACTATCGTTGACTGCTTTAATACCAATAATCTCTTTTTGATTATGACTTTTAACCAGCATAACTTTAGAAGTGTCTATGTTCATTGCTGGACGCATACTTTGTACTGTGTTCATATTTCCATAATTTAATCCTCCAGCACAATTTGCACCATATACACTGTTACTATTTAACACAAATACAGGATGATACCGCATTCCATTTTCCATTGGTTTTGTCCAATGTTCCTCATATGAACGTATTAAATAATTTTTATCATCAGAACTAACACGACTTTTATCTCCAGTATGTAATCCAAGAGGTGCTTGATTTCTATTAAATGGAACACTGCTAAAACCATAACACTTATTGGTAAGCTCTTGTATACTTAAAGGAAACCATTTACTAGCAGTCATTTCTGTAGTACCTAATTTTTCCAAACCAACCGCTACATTTTGTGCATCTTCACTACTTTTTGAAGAAAAAATAATGCCCTCATTTTCAATTGACGAAAACTTATTTTTCATTTCATCTTCCATATTAGTCTTTAAATCACTTTTGTCCCATTCATAGCCTTTTTGCCAATATATAGGAGTTTCCCCTGGCTTTACATTACTATAATCAAAACCATAATCATTTTCACGATACCAAAAACTAGTTCCAATAGTCTTATCAGAGAACAAAAACATAGTACTATTTGCATTCTTACTAAAATCCTTATTATCTGAATCTAGGAGTTGCCATTTCAATGCTGAACCATCCGTATCTTCTCCATAGTAGATATAATCACCTTGCCAATTATCCTCTAAACTCTCTGTATAAATCGGGTCAAATAGTCCCCCACGTTGAGACTGTATCATTGACATAACATTCTGATGAACCAGCGTATTCTTTTCTAAAGCAAATACTGTATAATTATTTCCAATAATATTTATAAGTCCTACTACAAAAGATAATCCAACTATTAATATTCTTTTTAAATACAACATTCAGTTTCTCCTTATTTTAAATCAAATCTAAAATTTTTATTTTCTTTAAATATTCTTCAAAATGTTTTTGCATTGTACGATAAACATTACAAACAGGGCAAGTTTCTGTAGCAAATCTGCTACAATATTTATCTTCCTCAAGACAACTGTTAATTCTTATCGTTGGCTCAAATATATCTATAATGCTAAAAATACTTATATCCTTTGGGTGTTTTTTTAATTTAAATCCTCCCTGTATCCCTGTAGCAATGCTAATTATTTCATTATCACTTAGTTTCTTCCCGATTTTAAATACTGTACTTTGGGGAATCCCAAGTGTTTCTGATAATTCTTTCGACTGGACAATATCCTTTTTTATAGCGATATATAGAACTATTCGTATTGCATAATCAGTAGAAACCTTCAACTGCACCTCGTTTTCCTCCTTCCTTTCTAACTTAACCGATGTTAGGTTAGTTTCAAAATCCAGAAAAGTACAGCTATCTTTCCGATGGAAAATAAAGTAGACATTATTTTCCACTTTATATATAATAATTAATAGAAAAATACAGTTATATTTTTATGTGTTTCTAGCATAATTATTGGAAATAATACACGGAAATAAAAGTCTACCATGTTTGTCAATCGTGGATAAAAAAATCTACCTTATTTTACAAATACTTCTATTTTTCTATTCTTTTTTTAATTCATACCGATTTACCCAATTAGAAAATGTCGTATGATTGGTACTTAACCGTCTTGCACACTCTCTTTTGCTTATCTGTTTTTCCTTATAACACAAATAAATCTCTTCAAAATTTTCTGGATAAGGTAATTGAGGGCGTCCAAATCTGACCCCTTTTTCTTTTGCAGCCTTAATCCCTTCTGCTTGTCTTTGTTTTGTATTTTCTCTTTCTATTTGTGCGACATACTACAATACCTGCAATACTAAATCAGCAATGAATTTTCCTGTAATACCATTAACTTGATTTCTAGTATCTAAAAGTGGAAAATCTAACACAATTATCTCCACTTCTTTCTTCTTTACCAAATATCGCCATTGTTCAATAATTTCATCATAATCACGTCCTAATCGATCAATAGATTTAATATAAAGTTCATCACCTTTTTTTAGTTTTTTCACCAATTTCTTATAACCTTTTCGATTAAAATCCTTACCAGATTGTTTATCGATGAACATTTGTCTAGTACCTAATCCAATTTCTTTCATCGCAAATTTTTGTCTATTAATATTTTGATCTTTGGTTGATACACGGATATAAGCGTATTTATTCATTCACATTCCTCCTTATAAGAAAATAATACTTAGAGAATAAAAAAATGTATATATCTATTTAGAAATATACATTTAATCAAATATAAATGAAATTTTATAATTACAAACAAGTATTCTATATTTATCAACAATATTATTCATTTTCTATACCTCATAATATTGATTAACATAGATACTTCAGCACAATAAAAATACATCCAAAAATTGCTTTTGATGCAAATCATTGAGATGTATTTTTGTTATTTCTATTTAGCAGTTAATCCAGCCATTGTTATATAATTATAAGGTTGATTAAAATGTGGCAAGAAGAAGATATCAAGCAATGCCAATTTATCAATTGTCAAATGCTCTTGAATCGCTAATGAGAACATATGAATTCCCATCGAAATATCATATTTTGATGCCATTTGACACCCTAAAATCCGCCTTGTTTCTTCATCATAAACAATTTCTATCATTACTTCTTGATTTTCTTTTATAAATGCCGGTTTTTGAAGATCACGATATGATACTGAAGTAGCCTTAAAACCTAATTTTTTTGCTTTTGATAAAGTTAACCCCGTTGATACCATCTTTAAATCATAGATACAAATTCCATTTGAGCCTTGAACTCCAATACTTTCTAGTGGTTGACCACAAACATTATGAGCAGCAACAATTCCCGAACGAACTGCATTTGTTGCCAATGCGATATAGTTAACATCATCAATCGTATTATCATAAACAGTCGCACAATCGCCAATTGCATACACATCTTTTAATGATGTTTCTTGTTTTTTGTTTACTAAATATGCCCCGTTAGAATATAGTTTAAGTACATCTTTTCCTAACTCATTATTAGGTTTAAAGCCAACCGCTAAAATAACCATATCTGCAGCATATTCACCTTTATCTGTTACAACTGATTCAACTTTTTGATTACCCTTAATTTCTAAAACAGATTGATTGAATGCCAATTTAATTCCATGTTCTGTTAAATTTTGATTCATTAAATCAGTAAATGAATGGTCATAATACGCTCCAAGGCAAGTATCAGCACAATCAATTAAAGCAACCTCTTTATCACAACGTCTAAATGCCTCAGCCAGTTCTACACCAATATAGCCACCACCAACTACTACAATGTTTTTTAACTCAGGATTATTTAATTTTTCAATTACATCTTGAGCATTTTGATATAATTTTACCATTTGAACATTTTCTAAATCACTACCAGGAATCGTTGGACGCATTGGTAAAGATCCACATGCTAAAATTAATTTATCATAACTTTCTTGATACTCTTTACCGTCCTTACCTTTTGCATAGACAATCTTTTTTTCATAGTCAACATGTTCCACTATCGTTTCCATGTATATAATTGCACCTTTTTCTTCCAATAATTCTTTACTTGAATAAAATAGTCCTTCTGGTCCATCAATTTGTTTTCCGATCCATAATGCCATTCCACACCCTAAAAAACTAATATTGCTGTTTCCATCAAAAACAACTACGTCATCTTCATAGTTATCTAGAATCGTATTAATCGCAGCTGTTCCTGCATGATTTGCCCCAATAACAATAATTTTACTCATTTTTTCAGTCTCCTTATTTTTTATATTATTATCATACCCATCATTTGTATTTATTTACAACTGATATGCACCAAAAAATTAGGAAACTATAACTACTAAAATAAAAAAGAGAGCCTTGCTCTCCTAAGCATCTTTCCACATTAACGCAAAACGTACAGCCTTAGCCCATCCTTCCAGACTTTTTTCACGTCTAGATTTGTTGATCCTTGGAACAAATTCATAATTTAATTTCCAATTATTCTTTATCTCCTCTTTACTAGCCCAAAAACCTGTTGCTAAACCTGCCAAATATGCTGCTCCTAATGCTGTCGTTTCTACAACCTGTGGACGATGAACTTTACAATTTGATATATCACTTTGAAATTGCATTAGAAAATCATTTTGACTTGCCCCACCATCTACTTTTAAACATCTCAACTCAATCCCAGTATCTTCTTGCATTGCTTTTAAAACATCATTAGTTTGATATGCAATAGATTCTAAAGCTGCTCTAATAAAATGTTCTTTACTGCAACCTCTTGTCAGTCCAACAATAGTTCCTTGAGCATAAGGATCCCAATATGGAGCACCCATTCCTGTAAAGGCCGGCACTAAATAGACACCATTAGTATCTTCAACTCGATTAGCATAATCGCTTGACTGAGGTGTACTTTTTAACATTCTAAGGCCATCACGCAACCATTGCATTACTGCTCCGCCAACAAAAACACTGCCCTCTAAAGCATAACTAACTTCATTGTTATCACTTGCTGCAATCGTTGTAATCAATCCGTTTTTAGAATGATATATTTCATTACCAGTGTTCATTAGCAAAAAACACCCTGTTCCATAAGTATTTTTAGCTTCGCCCGGTTCATAACAACATTGTCCAAATAAAGCTGCCTGCTGATCTCCAGCAGCACCCGAAACAGGAATATGTCCACCCAAAATTCCTTCTTTTGTATATCCATAAACGCAACTTGATGGTTTAACTTCAGGCAACATACTCTTAGGTATTTTGAAATATGCTAATAATTCATCATCCCAGCACAGCTGGTGGATATCAAACAACATAGTTCTTGAAGCATTTGTATAATCAGTGACATGAATTTTACCACCTGTTAAATTATAAATCAGCCAAGTATCAACAGTACCAAATAGTAATTTATTTTGATTGGCTAATTCTCGAGCGCCATCGACATTTTCTAGGATCCAAGCAATTTTCGAAGCCGAAAAATATGCGTCAGGAATTAAACCAGTCTTAGCAATAACCATTTCTTCTAAACCATCTTTTTTTAACTGCTCAATCATTGCTGCAGTTCTTCGACATTGCCAAACAATCGCATTATAAATAGGCTCCCCAGTATCTTTATTCCAAACAATTGTAGTTTCTCGCTGATTAGTTATTCCTATTCCTGCAATTTCGTCAGCTTTAGTATTATTCAATGCCATTGCTTCACTGGCTACTGCTAATTGTGAAGACCAAATTTCCATAGGATTATGTTCTACCCAGCCTGGTTGAGGAAAAATTTGTTTAAACTCACGTTGAGCCATCGCACTTATATTTCCTTTTTGATCAAATAAAATACAACGTGAACTAGTCGTTCCTTGGTCTAAAGCCATTACATATTTAGCCATAAAGCTCATCTCCTCCAATCGATTTTGTTGCAACAATATCTATCCCACTATCTAAAATATTAGCAACAATTATTTCATTCATACTAATTGGGGCTTGTACTTCGATTTCCTTTAGTATCTGTATACATTCAAAAATTTTATCTTTGGCAATTCCCCCATTACTCTTAACACTTAACATATAAGGACTATTTTTCACTCTAATTGTCGTTGTTAGAATTCTAGTAGGATTAGAAATTTCTGCAAGTGCATATTTTTTACCACGGATACAACGATTACCTGTAACCACATATTCCTCATCAATATACCGAACTTCTAAAGCACACCCTAACGGACAATTTATACAAGTCAGTTTAATCACTTCCATATCATTCATCCTCCAATGTAATTAAGATTTTTTTAATATGTTCGTTTAACCAGTCTTTTTTTATTACAATTTGTTCCATTTCACCAGGTGCAAGTACTAATTTACGTTGATGAATCTTCCTATCACCATCTAGATACAATGATAGATATTTATTTTGATAAACCTTATCAACTCTAAAACGAACAATAACATTATCGTCATTATTAGGATGAATTACTGAAGGAACTACATAGCGAATACCACATTCATATGAAATCGTAATAGTTTGACACAAAACAAGATGATCTCGCAAATATTTAGCCGCATTTATTCCCGCCAGCTTTGCCTCATTAGATACATAATCAACTAAATCATGAACATGCAGAACATTACCACAGGCAAATATCCCCGGTTGATTTGTCTGCAAATAATCATCAACAATCGCTCCCTTAGTTAAACTTGAAAGCATAACATTAGCTTTAGTACTAATTTCATTAGCAGGAATCAACCCTACCGAGAGTAATAATGTATCACAACAAACGCGTTCCTGACTGCCTTCTATTACGTTAAGATTTTCATCCACCTTTGCAACAATAACAGCCTCAAGTCGTTCCTTTCCTTCAATATCAATAATTGTATGTGACAACTTTAAAGGAATATTATAATCATCTAAACATTGAACAATATTACGTTTCAACCCACTAGAATACGGCATTAGTTCGATAACCATCTTTACATTTGCACCTTCAAGTGTCATTCTTCGTGCCATTATTAAGCCAATATCTCCTGAACCAAGAATTACTACTTCTTTCCCCGGCATATAGCCATCAATATTAACAAAATATTGCGCTGTCCCAGCACTATAAATACCACTTGGACGGTAACCAGGAATATTTAATGCCCCACGACTCCGTTCACGACATCCCATAGCTAAAATTATTGCCTTAGCATGAATCATAAATGTCCCACTTGTTCCATTCATCGCAGTTATAACCTTGTCATTCAAGTCAATTACTACTGTATTTAATAGATAGGGTATTTTTAATTCATCTATTTGACGTCGATAGCGTTCAGCATATTCCGGACCAGTTAATTCCTCATTAAATGTATGTAAACCAAAACCATTATGAATACATTGATTTAAGATTCCCCCTAAACACTCATCACGCTCAATAATAATTAAATCTTTTACACCTGCTTCATATGCCCCTAAAGCAGCGGCCATTCCCGCCGGTCCACCACCAATAATCACTAAATCTTTATTCATGATTGACCTCCTTATTTAATCCCACCAAATAGGTTGAATGTTTACCATTTTTAGTAATAGTAAAAATATCCTTATTTAATTCCTGACTTATTAATTTCATTGATTTATTTAAACAAAAACCGGATTGACATTTTCCCATCCCGACACGAATTCGTCTTTTTAATCCATCGATCGTAGTTGGGGATAGTGGACGATTTATTGCTTCAATTATTTCTCCAGCACTAACATTTTCACAAAAACATACTATTTGGCCATACAATGGATTCTTTGCAATCAATTGGTTACGTTTTTCAAGTGGCAATTCCATCACCTTAGTAATTCCTTTGCGATATTTAATAAAATTCTCTTTAGCTTTTGCAGGATACTTTTCGCCAACTAAATCATAAACATATTTGCCAATCGCTGGAGCACTTGTTAATCCCGGTGATTCAATTCCCGCCACATCAAAATATCCTGGATTATCTAGATCCTCTTTAATTATAAAATCTCCTGTTGTATTATGAGCCCTTAATCCAGCAAAAGAAGTTATTTGATTTGCATAAGGAACCTGCTTAATGCTTAAAGATGCGCGATCAACAATATCCTTTTGTCCTTCCATCGTTGTATTGATCTCTTCACGATTACAATCAATTGCATCAGGACCAATCATTAAATTACCATGTACAGTTGGAGTAACCAATACCCCTTTTCCTAACTTAGTCGGTAATTGAAAAATCGTTTTGCTTACCATTGAGCCAACGGTTTTATCAAATAAAACATATTGCCCTTTACGCGGAACTATTTTCATTTTCTCATTGCAAATTAGGTTATGAATCAAATCACAATTAACTCCCGCAGCATTAATAACGATCTTACTTTGATAACACTTATCCATAGTTTTAACAATATAATGATCAATATTTTTTTCAATTCCCACAACTTCTTGAGTAAATTTAAATTTAACACCATTAGCATAAGCATTTTCGGCTAATGCCAAAACAAGATCAAAAGGGCAAATAATGCCACCAGTTGGAGCATAAAGACCTTTTAAAACATTAGGATTTAAATTTGGTTCCATCTCAAGTAATTCTTTAGTATCTAAAACTTTCAATCCTTTTACCCTGTTTATTAAGCCTTGCTGGTATAATTCTTCCAAAGCTTCAAATTGACTTTCATCAAAACATAATACTAATGAACCATTTTGGACAAAGGGAATATCTAAATCTTTAGCTAACTGCGGCATCATTAAATTCCCTTCTAAATTTAATTTTGCTTTCAAGGTTCCGGGTTTAGCATCGTGACCAGCATGAACAATTCCAGAATTGGCTTTAGATGTACCTACACAAACATCACTACCTTTTTCAAGAACAAGAATTTTGCGTTGATCTCGAGACAATTCACGAGCAATCGCACAGCCCGTTACTCCCGCTCCAATAATAATTATGTCTTCCATAAAGTGCTCCTTTCTAAACAAAAATAGGGACGATTAAAAAATCCCCCTGCGTAACTTTTCCTATTTATAATTTTATCACAAACAACTCGTTTAAACACCATATATAATTATTATTACTTGTTTTTTTAAACATAAATAAAAAAGCAGAAGTTTTCCTCCTACTTAAAAATTATTCAGTTTGCTTCCCGTTAAAAACAATCAGACCAGTAATTGCACTTAAAATAATGAAACATCCAATTAATTTAACGATTGTTAACTGTTCATGGAGAATAATAATCCCAAAAATAACACTTGTTACCGGTTCAAACATACTTAAGATTGACGCTGTAGCTGCACCTAAATATCTAACCCCCTGTTGTAAACAGATAATTCCAACGATTGATGTTAAAACTGCAATCAAGAAAGAATAGCCATATGCTTCAACTGGTAAAATCAGTTCAAGCTGACCACTGATCAGTCCAATCATTAATAATGAGATTGAAATAACGATTGCAAAATAGAAATTTAATACATAAGGATTCAAAGACTGTAATCCTAACTTTTCAATACCTACCATATAATAAGCAAATGTTATACCTGAAAACAGAGCCAAAAATAGTCCTAAAAAAGATGAACCACCCAATTCGATAAAAAATAAAATTCCAAAACTAGCTGTTCCTAAACATATTTTAACAGCTTTAGATAATCTCTCTTTATAATAAAAGAAACATATTAATGAAACAAACATCGGGTAAAGAAAATGAAGTACCGTAGCACTCCCAACTTGAATAAAACTGTATGAAGTATATAGTGCCGCTACAGTCAAAGCATTACCAATAATTCCTACTAAACAAATATTCTTTAACTGATGTAAAGTTATTTTATAAGGCAATCTTTGGCATTTCATAATTAAAAATAAGATTGGTATTACAAATAAATGTCGAAAAAAGGCCATTGTAATTCCATTGCTCCCCATTGAATAAGTTATTTTAGCAAGAATCGGGGTAAAACCAAAAATAACTGCTGATAAAATTGTTAAAAAATATCCTTTAGTTTTCATTTTTCCTCCATAAAAATAATAGATGTGCTATGCACATCTATTATCCCAAATCTTCACCATTAGTTTCAATAACTTTTTTATACCAATTAAATGATTTTTTCTCTCTTCTTGAAAAATCACCTGTTCCATCATCATATCTTTCAACATAAATGAAACCATAACGCTTAGCATATTCTCCTGTTGATGCAGATACCAAATCAATACATCCCCATGGTGTATAACCAATTAAATCCACACCATCTAGAATTGCTTCATGCATTTGTTCAATGTGACTTCTCAAATAATCAATCCGGTAATCATCATTAATTGAACCATCTGCTTCGATTTCATCATATGCTCCTAGACCATTTTCAACTACCATTACTGGAATTTGATAACGATCATAGATTTCATTTAGTGAATAACGTAATCCTTTAGGATCAATTTGCCATCCCCAATCAGATGCTTTTAAATATGGATTTGCTACACCGCCTAAAATATTACCTTCACCAGCCCCTTTAGTTGGATCGGCTGTTTGACATACTGACATATAGTATGAGAATGTATAGAAATCAACTGGTCCAGCTTTTAATATTTCTTCATCCCCAGGCTCCATCGTTACTTCAATATTATTTTCTTTAAAATAACGCTTCATGTATGTTGGATAATATCCACGGCATTGAACATCACTACAGAAATAGTTCATGATATGATTTTGTTGTTGATTTTTAATGATATCATCAGGATCACAAGTTAATGGATATGATGTTGCATAAATCATCATATTACCAACTTTATAATCAGGATCAATTTCATGGGCTAATTGAACTGCTTTAGCACTAGCAATAAATTGATGATGCAATCCTTGAAAACGTAATTGGGGATCATCAACCTGATTTGTAAAATCAGTGCTTTTTTCTTGTTCATTTAAAATTCCTTGTGATAAAAAAGCTCCCATTGGCATCGTTGCGCTATTAATTTCATTAAAAGTTAACCAATATTTTACTTTACCTTTATAGCGTTCAAAAATAGTTTTACAATAATTCATGTAATAGTCAATCATTTCTCGTGATGCCCAAGCATTGCATTTCTTTGTTAAACCAAACGGTACTTCATAATGTGAGATTGTGATCAATGGTTCAATATTATATTTTAAGCATTCATCAATTAAATCTTCATAAAATTTTAATCCTTCTTCATTTGGTGTTGTTTCGTCACCATTAGGAAAAATTCTTGTCCAAGCAATTGAAAAACGATATACTTTAAATCCCATTTTAGCAAATAAAGCAATATCTTCTTTGAAACGATGATAATGATCAATTGCCATATGTGATGGATAGAAAATCCCTTCTTCTAATGTTGGTGTAATTCTTTTACTTTGAGTATGGCTTCCACCAGTACAAATGTCAGGGCATGAAATTCCTTTTCCACCTTCGTTCCAACCACCTTCTAATTGGTTAGCAGCAGTTGCACCACCCCATAAAAATCCTTTTGGAAAACTCATATAATACCTCCTTGTTTATGTCATGTACATTTTAACTGATTATTCAGATATTACAAAATTTTTTTCAACTCTTGAAAAAATTGTTATTACTCTTTTTATTAGTTAATGCCCAGGCACTAATAAACGAAGCAATTGGAACAGTTAATACGATTCCTAAAGTACCAGCAATTCCTTGAGCAAATTCTATTGCAATATAATTAGAACTTAATAGTTGTTTAATGTCGACATTGTATGAAAATAAGACTAATAATGAAACAAATGCACTACCAGTAAATGCTAAAATCAAGGTATTTGTCATCGTACCAATCATATCTTTACCAATTTCTATTCCTGAATCAAAAATTTGTTTTTGAGTCAAGTTTGGCTGATGATGAAATAATTCTGATAAGGCAGAAACAATTGACATTCCAACATCCATAATTGCCCCTAATGATGAAATTAAAATCCCTGCAAATAAAATATCTTTAATCGATAATCCCGTAGCTTGATTAATTAACACAAGGCTTTCTGCCTCATCAACACTAAAACCATTAACTTTTAGTACTAATGACATTAAATAAAATCCCCCTGCCGATAAAACTACCCCTAAAACTGTTGCCACAATTGCACTATAAGTCTTTTTAGAAGCACCATTTAACAACATTAATGTAACAATCGTTGATAAAGCAACACAGATAATACTCATTAATACTGGTGAGTAACCTGAAAATACAGTTGGCAGTAATAGAAAAATTACTAAATATAATGTATAAGCTAATCCTAAGATTGCTTTAACCCCTTTTCCGCGCCCAATTGCAATGATAACAAGCAATAATACACAAGTAAAAATAATCATTCCTAAGCCACGATCAAAATTATAAACCGTATAATACGAGTCTATTCCATCTGGTTCATCAGCTGAGATAATCACTTTCGAGCCAATCGCAACTTCAACATTATGAGCAGCTGTTAGATAATTATCGATCTCTACTCTTTTTCCTGCACTTTTTCCTTCAAGAATCTCAACCACAACTACTTGTTTTCCAAGATTTATTTTTAAATCTTGATCATATTCAAGATTACTGCTCGTTATTTCTACTATCTTCCCGCTAACAAAATCAGTTGAATCGTTATTAACCCGAGAATAATCCTTAGCTAAATATTGATTAAAAAAACCAGCTGCAATTATCGTAATGAGCATAATGATAATAACAACACGATTCTCTTTTAATTCATTAAATATCTTCATAAATGACCTCTAATAAAAGTTAGTGGTAATCAATGATTACCACTAGTTATTTTAACTTTTCTTCTTTTTTTGATTTATAAGCAACTAATGAACATCCCAAAGCTGTAAACAATAATGTTCCCCAAGCAATAAGATTACTATTATCACCGGTTACAACCTTATTATTTGTCGTTGTAGTAGAATTATTTGTATTTGATGGCTTAACTGTCGGAAGATTAGTATTTGAACCATTACCTGTATCTGGCTTTTTATTTTCTACATTGTTAACTAAAACAAATTGTCCTAATGAAGCTGTTTCAATAATAATCCGTCCATCTTTAATTGTATATGTAATCGAATTTAGTGTTATATCATTGTTTTGACTATCTTGTACTTGATAGATCAATAACTTACTAGCATCATATCCCTCTGGTAGTGCTAATGATAATTGAACCTTTCCTAATGGATTTATAATATTTCCATTTTTGATTAGTGATAGATCAAATACTTTAAAATCCTTATCACTACCTAAAATAGTATTTAAGGTATTTTTAATTCCTTGATATAAGTCACCCTCATTCACTTCAACTGCTGATAAAGTACTGTTTTTTTCAACTGTTCCTACTGGAGCAACTACTCTAATATCATTTGCTGTTTCTTCTGGTACTAATGTAATTTCTTGATTGTTTGTTTCAACTGATTTATTAATAGTGAATTCATCTAAAGTTGACCATTGATTATCATTACTGTTGTATAAATAAGTTGTTACTTTAAAACTATTTTCACTAACTTCAATATTTGAAATTGAACGTTGTTTTGATTGATCCATTTTAGCAACAAAGTCAGTACTAATATTAGTCTTGATATCATAATACTTGCTGCCACTTGCTGAATTGGCAGTTAAATATAAGATTCCTTCAGGATCTGTTACACTAGTTAAATCCTTTGTTTCATTCCTTTCATCATATTACTACGTACATAAACATGGTCATGTCCCATTAAAACAACATCAATACCTAAATCATCAAATACAGGTGTTAATTCTTCACGACGTTTTAAAATAGAACTCTCTACTGAATGAGAAGCAACTGAATAAACTGAGTGATGGAAAACAACTACTTTCCAACGAACATCTTGATTTTCCTTAATTGCTTCTTTCATAAATGCTTTGTGTTCTGCGGTACTTGTATTATTTGTATTGATATTCATAAATAAAGTATTATTATAAACATACCAATAATCAGTTCCTGCTGCAGTTTCCCCTTTAGCAGTTTCATTTGGCAAATTGAAATGTTGTGTATAAGCATTTGAACTACTATCATGATTTCCGATTGTTGTTGCCTGAGGTACACTTGTTAATTCTTCATGATCTAAGTAGCCACTGTATTGATTCTCGTCACTTGCAGTATTAACTTGGTCACCAGCTGAAAGAATGAAGTTTGGATTAAACTTATTAATTGAATCACTTAATGTTTTATCCCATCCTTCTGTATCTTTTGAAGCACTGCCACTTGCTCCAATTTGTGGATCACCTGCAAAGATGAAGTTATAACTTCCATCAAAATCTTTAGTTGTGAAATCATAAATTTTGCTCACTTGATCACCATTAACAACGCGATATACATATTTAGTATTTTCTTCTAAGTTAGCCAATGTTGCTTGGTTATAGTAAAATCCCTTATCGTTTGCCTGATTATTCGTAGCTTCAACCGTTGTAAATTGACTTGGGAATTCACCATTGATCATAGCTCCTGCTTTAGCCAGCTGAACAGTTCCCGAAGTATTAGTATTAGCGTACCAGGTAAGATTCATTTTTGTTTCATCTTCACCGATAGTTAAATTAAGCGCCTTTTGTTCAACTGTTGTTTCTTCTTGGCCGTAATCAACTTGAAGATTATTAAACTCAAAATAGATATCTGAACTGCTCGCACGACCCTGATGTAATTCTACAGCAATCGTATTTTGACCAGTCTTAATAACATCTTTTAACTGTTCTTTTGTTAGCGAAATAACTCCTTCTTTAGGATTACTAGCATTTGAACCGCCATAAGACATGTTTGATTCAAAGCCACCCTCTGGTTCATCAAACGATGCTACCTTAACACCGTTGATATAAACAATTGCTGCATCATCATAATAGAGTTTCCCACTTAGACTACTGAAATCATCTAAATTACTAATATTAACTGTAGTTCTAAAGAAGAATGCTGGAATATCATCTCCATTAACCCCATTAATATATTGATTTAATAAAACTGTTGGTACAAAACCATCGCCTAAATCTTCTAATTTTCCTTTTTTTGCACCAAATTTTCCAGCTTCACTTTTCCACTCTGAATCGTTATAATCTGCTTTTGTCCAGGCATAACGGTCAGTTTCAGTTCCCGGATCAACATTATTGTCTAAATATTTCCATGTTGTTGCCGTACTAATCAATTGCGCTGAATCTCCAATTTTTGTTGTTTCAGCATAAGTTGGTGTAACTTGATAATCTTGCACTACATATCCAGCCGACATCAACAATGCTAATGTCACCATTGAAACTTTTAAAACTTTGTTTTTTTTCATTGTCTATTCCCCTTTATTTTTAACACCAACATTTTATCATTCATAAAATATAACAACAATACGGTTTACAAAGACTTAATTAAATTAACACAATATCTATTTTAGATACAAAAACTAAAAAAAACGTTACCCAAAAAGTAACATTTCCTTAAAATATCCTCTATTTTTTTACATCTGCTTTACCTAAATGAACATAATATAATTAGTGATATATCATTATAATATATAATTATTATCCTTATTTTTTAATACCGCACAAATTCATTTCATTTACAAAAAACTGCATACCCGATTTTCCTCAAAAATTTTCATAATCTCATTTTTCACCTCGACTAATGATGGTAATACAGCAGATGTACGAGCTAATACTTCTTTACAATTAGGAAGATAATCTGGAACACAAACCACTGGAATATTAGCGGCATTTGCTGCCAATATTCCATTTGTTGAATCTTCTAAAACAAGAGCATGATCAGCCGCTATTTTAAAATATTTTAAAACTTTTAAAAAAATTTCCGGATCTGGTTTACCATGTTCAAGATCATCACCGCCAACAATCAAATCAAAAATATTCTTTAAACCAGCTAAAGCTAAATATTCATTAATCTTACTATAGGCAGAAGAAGATGCAACTGCTATTTTTATTCCTTTATTCTTTAAATATGTGATTAATTCAAATAAGCCAGGTTTAATTACGATCCCATGCTTATATAAATAATCGCTTCTAAGTTTTTTTGATAATTCATGAATCTCTTTTGCCGGACAATCTTGACCAAATTTTGATTTCATCAAAGCATAATGATCATTGGCATTGATTCCAATCAGCTTATAGCGAAATTCTTCTTCAATTATGTATCCAAATTGTTTAGCCGCTCTTGCAAAACAGACTGCTCCCAATGGTTCTGTATCAAACATTAAACCATCCATATCAAAAATCACCAATTCCAATATCATTGTTTTATTTAGTGATTATCTTTTCAATTTCTAATTTAACTTCATTCAATGAAGGTAATGTGGCATATGTTAATTTAGTAATATCTTGACCATGTTTAACTAAATCAGGTACACAGATCACGGGAATATTTGCATTATGAGCGGCCATGATTCCATTACGAGAATCTTCTAAAATCAAAGCTTCATTTTTTTTCAACTCAAAGTGTTCAAGCACTTTTAAAAAGATCTCCGGATCCGGCTTACTATGTTCAACCATATTTCCAGCAATAATGTAATCAAAGACATTATCAAATCCAGCAAGATGATTATACTCATCGATTGTCTCTTTACTTGACGATGATGCTAAAGCAAGCTTAATTTCTTTTTTTTGTAAATAATTTATTAATTCACATAAACCAGGTTTGATTATCATTCCATTTTTTCTTAAATAAGCCATTCGTGTTTTACGTGATTCTTTACTAATTAGATCATAAGGATAATCAGCACCAAATTTTTCTTTAACTAATTTTTGGTAATCATTAGCATTCATGCCAATTGAACTTAATCCAAATTCTTGATCAATAACATAACCAAATTTTTGAGCTGCATTGATTAAACAATCCATTCCAATTTGTTCAGTATCATACATTAAACCATCCATATCAAAAATCACTAATTTTAAATTCATCATTCTTCCCCCAATATAATAAAAGAGCGTTTTTTCGCTCCTTTATCTTACTATATTTTCTTTAATAATACAATTAACTTAAATCATCACCATTAGAGGCAATAACTTTTTTGAACCATTCAAATGATTTCTTTTTAGAACGTTTTAAAGTTCCATGACCTTGATTATCTTTATCAACATAGATAAAACCATAACGTTTCTTCATTTCGCCAGTACCTGCTGAAACAATATCAATAGGACCCCAGTAAGTATATCCAATCAAATCAACACCATCTTTAATTGCTTCCTTTAAAGCTTCGAGATGATCTCGAATATAGGCAATTCGATAATCATCATTGATTGAGCCATCCACTTCAATCTGATCAATATTTCCCATTCCATTTTCTACAATAAACAAAGGTACTTGATAGCGATCATAAAGCTCATTGCATACATAACGTAATCCTAAAGGATCAATTTGCCAGCCCCATGGTGTTTCTTTTAAATATGGATTAGCTTTTCCAATGACACCGCCAGTATTACCTAAAATTGGCATTCCATCTTCATATGTTGTTGTTCGATAATAACTAAATCCTAAATATTGTGAAGGGTAATCTTTAATTAATTCAAAATCTTCAGGACGTGTGTCCAACTGAATATTATTTTCCTCAAAAATTCGTTTAATATAACTTGGATATTTACCTCTAATCATCACATCACTGAAAAATAATGAACGACGACGTAAATTATAAGCACCCATTACATCTTCAGGTTTACAAGTAGCTGGATAAACACCACTTAATGACAACATACAACCAATCTTTGCATCTGGAATAATTTCATGACACAGCTTATTTGCTCGACTACTTGCAACAAACATATTATGAGCCGCTTGAAATTTATCTTGTAGATTACTATCATGACGGATTGCTCCAGCAGCAAAAGGAATCGTATGAACATTATTTATTTCATTAAAAGTCATCCAATATTTTACCAAATCTTTATAACGATTAAAAAGTGTTCGACAATATTTTTCAAAAAAACAAATCAGTTCTCTAGATTTCCAGCCACCATATTGTTCTACTAAATGTATTGGTGTTTCATAATGTGAAATCGTTATAACTGGTTCCATTCCCAGCTCCAGCATATAATTAAACATTTCCTCATAGTAATTTAACCCTGCTTCATTTGGCTCTTCATCATCACCATTAGGAAAAATACGCCCCCATGAAATACTTGTTCTAAAACAATTAAATCCCATCTCACTCATCAATTGCAAATCTTCTTTATACCGATGATAAAAATCAATGGCCTCATGACTAGGATAATATTTACCAGGAATAACACGATAGTCAGGTACATTGATTAATCCTGTACTAACGTCAGTAACATTAAGCCCTTTCCCATCTTCATCATAAGCCCCTTCAGCTTGATTGGCAGCAATTGCACCACCCCATAAAAAATTCTTTGGAAAGTTCATTGTATAAATTCCTCCTTGATATTACTATCTTAGCATTATCAATTTTAAAAATTATTCTTTTTCATATTTATAAAAGGCTTTTCAAAATATGAAAAAGTGTCACGGTTTATATGGGAGAGGGGCCGTGACACTATACATAGTATTATATCAGTCTTAAAAAAAGTTGTCTAGACTATTTAAATAAAAAGGAGTTAGGACTGGGATGTCCTAACTTTGTGGGGAGGGAAGAATAAATTCTTCCTTCATTTTGTGCTTATGCACATTTGGGATAAAGTGGTTCATTACTGAACCGCCCTTATAATAGCATATAAATTTCAAAAAGGAAATTTATTTTAACACAAATTTAACAATTTTTAACTTGAACACCTTAAAAATGTATTTAAATTATCGCCAATTACTACCATCACATCGCTTCAAAAATTCATTAATTAAATAGTCTAAATGCTCTTGATTTTCTGTTCTAACCATGTAAACATGATTACCCATCGCTGCACTTAAAACTTCAGGGACATCAACATCAAGCATAATATTTCCACCGAACTGACTAATTAACTGGTCATGATCAAACATATAACCAATATCATTACGACGACCAATATATGCAACTAGATATTTCTGCTTTAGTTCTATAAAACATTTATCATAAATTACCATATCAGCCCAAATTGTATAAACGTCACTTTCATAACTGAAATTTATCATATCTGGCATATAAGCCCCCGGAGCTCGCATATTGACTTCTAAACCAACTAAATCACCTTTTTTCCCTAAACCTTCTTTATCTGAATCAAGTCTGAAAAATTCGAAATGGAAAAAACGACTTCTTGTATCAAAAGCTTTAACTACTTTCGTTCCAATTTCTTCTATATCACTACCAGCAACAAAACGATTACAAAAAGCAGTGTCACAATGCTCATTTACATTATCCATAATTGAATTTAACATAATCGTGCTATTGGCGATTAAAACATTTTTATTACTGTCGGTAATTCCGTCAAAAGTTTCAACATGTCCGTTGACATATTCTTCCATAATATAAATACGCTCATCTTTAGTAGCAAAAAAATATTCTAATTCTGCTTGATTATTCAGTTTATAAGTAGATGTAGCTCCAACCCCATTATCCGGCTTTACCACAACTGGATACCCGACCGCATCAATAAAATTCAAAGCATTTTCAAAATTATCAATTAGACAATATCGTGCCACATTCAAACCAACACTTTCATAAACGGCTTTCATCTTTGATTTGTATTTCATCACTGCCAAATCTTCAAATTTAGTACCACTGCATATATTAAAATCACTGCGAATTCGTGCATCAGTCTCCAACCAATATTCATTTTGACTTTCAACAAAATCAATTCGACCATACTTACTAATATAATAAGCTACCGCTTTATATACTTCATCATAATTTTCCAAACTATTAACACGATAATACTCACTTAAACTTTCTTTTGTTTCATTGCTAATCTCACTATATTGAGCATCTCCAATTCCTAAAACATTTACTCCACGGTTTTTTAATCGAGAACAAAAGTTATGAAAATATAAAGGAAAATGCGGTGAAATAAATACTACATTCATATGTAATTCCCCCTATAAAATATGATTTATAAAATACGGCAATTGAATTTGCCACCAGTCCCAATCATGATTAACATCATATCCCCAATAATCAATCCAAGCTGGAATATCCTTATTCTCCAATAATTCTTGCATACGATGAGTTGAATAGATCATTTCATCTTCCCAGGCACCTTGACCACAGCATAGAATAATATCACAATGGCGGTACATTTCTACATATGGATGATCATATGACATTCCTTCTAAATATTGAATAGGACTATTATTATAAAGTCTCTCATCATGATAATTACCAAAAAATAAATCACTATCATAATATCCACTCAAACAAATGCATCCTTGAAATATATCAGGTCGCCTAAACATAAAATTAGCTGCATGAGTCGCTCCCATTGAACATCCTGTAGTATATATTTTTTGACCAGTACCATTAATATCAAAAATTCTTGGAATTAGTTCATTCATAACATAATAGTACCACTGCTCCATCATATAAGTACGATGCGGTCCATTTCCGCCTTCATCAGACCAACATTCCCCATCAATACTATCTAAACAAAATACTTGTATTGATCCCGCTTCGATCTTGTCTGCAATCACACTTACCATACCAAAATTCTCAAAATCATAAAACCGACCATCTTGAGCAGGAAAAACTAATAGCGGAATGCCGGTATGCCCATAAATTTTAAATTCCATTTCTCTATTTAAACAATTACTATATTCTTTAAAATATTCAACTTTCATTAACAGACCTCCTTTAATACCTTATCAATAAAATCATTTACTTCATCCATTGTTTCAAAGCGAGCAGTATATGTATAATTTCCCATCGCTCCTGATAAAATATCCGGCATTCTTTCGTTCATTACAATATGATTACCATACATTGCCATCAAAGCATCATCGTTATAATAATATTTCTTGCCATCACGGCGTCCACAATAGATACAATGATAGGAACGATTAGTATAATATTCACTATGATTGTATGTGACCATATCTGCATAGATATTATAAACATCAATATCATTAGCCCAGTTCATCATATCTGGCGTATAACCACCAGGTGGTCGCATATTAACTTCTAAACCAATAAAATCACCTTTATTTCCTAAGCCAGGTCGATCTTCTAATAATTGAAAGAACTCACAGTGAAAGAATCTAGCGTTCACTGGAAACTCCTTTACTACACTACGCCCTAATTTTTGTAATTCCTCAGGAATTTTTCGCAAAGAATAATAGTGAATATTACTATGATTATTAACTACATCCATAATTGAATTAGGAAAAACATGTGATGTTTCAAATAATACCTGATGCTCATTATTAGCAATTCCATCATATGAAAGAATCAAACCATTAACAAATTCTTCCATAATATATTGGGTAATATGATCAATATTATAGAACTCCTCCAACTCTTGATCATTATTAATTTTATATGTCGCAGCTGCTCCGACGCCATTGTCAGGTTTAACAACAACGGGATAACCCACTTCACTTATAAACTTCCTACCATTTTCTAAAGTATTGACAAGATGATAGCGAGCTGTTTTTACCCCAGCTTTTTGATAATAAGCTTTCATTCCTGACTTAGTTTTAAAAATCTTGGTAATATCTTCTTTCATCCCCGTATTGACATTAAAATCTGTTCTTAATTTGGCGTCGAGTTCTAACCAATATTCATTATTTGACTCAAGCCAGTCAATTTTTCCATATTTACTTGCTAAATATGCTACACAACGATATACATTATCGTAATTTTCCATGTTATTAACATAACAGTATTCAGTAACTGAATTTTTAAGTTCTTCACTAATACTTTCGTTTGGCATGTCCCCAATTGCCAAAACATTAACACCATGGTTTTTCATTCGATCACAAAAGTTCCAATAATTCTTGGGAAACATTGGTGATATAAATAAAAAATTCATCAAACCCCTCCTTTATTGTATACAATGACTTTTCATTGCTTAACATAATTATAACATACAAGTTAAAAACATGTTTAAAATATATTAAATCAATCTTTATAAACAAAAAAATCATCAATTATTATAATCGATGATTAATTTATTTAACTGGTTTTAAAGAATTCGCATTAGCTTCAATAACTGCATAATTATGTCTTATACCACTCGTGTCGTTCTCACTTTTTAAAACAGCTTTGGCTGTTCCGGTATATTTTGAATAATTTCCCTCTTTAATACCTCCAGTAAAAATATAACGAGTTATTTGAAATTCTTCTTTAGTTTCAGCCATTTCATTTGTAATCCGTTTGCTTGAAACCGTTAAAGTAAATGTTGCGTCAGATCCATCACCATTTTTACCATGATCATTCACATAAATTCTAAATGAACATAAACTAATATCAATTCCCATTTCTTTTAGTTTGGCTTCATATTTAATACCAAAATTCGGTCCATTAGAATCCATTACAACTTTTCCACTCTTGCTGAAATATTCTTCCCACATATCACCAAACAATATTAAAAAACCCCGTCGGACACGATCAGCGATATTATCCATATAATAGACTTCGTCTTTAGATATATACAATTTACCATTTTCATATATAACATAACATGAACCATCCTCTACCTTATAACAAAAGAAACCGACATCATCACGTGTATCATTAGGATAGATACTGACCAGCTCCCCTTTCAAGGCCGTTCTTTTTAAAATTTTACCATCGCTATCTTTTAAGGCAATATCATCTAATTTTGTCGCTCCATTGACTTCACTACATAATTTTTTGGCTTCAACTTGTGCTGCAGTCAATACTTTATCACCCTCAGCTAAATATATTTCCTCGTTACTATCACGATAATAATTTGTTAAAGCAGGCCAGGCTAGAGCCGCTAATATCGCAAAAATCATCAAAACAACAACTATTTCAATTAATGAAAAACCTCTCTTGCCTTTCATTCTCTAGCCCCCTTTATAATTTATTGTAAATACTGTTTAAACTCTGAAATATCACTAGCACACTTTTTAGCTGTATCTAAAGTTATTTTTCCTTCACACACTAGATTTGCAAGAGCATGATTTAAAGATATCATCCCTTCTTTTTTACCCGTTTGAATAACAGAATTGATCTGGTGGCCTTTATTATCACGAATTAAATTTCTAACTGCATCATTAGCACGCATTATTTCTACCGCAGCAACTCGTCCTATTCCGCTTGCATGAGGTAATAAAGTTTGTGTAATTACCGCATTTAAAACACCTGATAATTGAGTTCTAACTTGAGCCTGTTTATGCTGAGGAAAAATATCAATTATTCGATCAATTGTCTTAGCTGCCCCAATCGTGTGCAACGTTGAGAAAACTAAATGACCAGTTTCGGCTAATGTAATAACGGCACTGATTGTTTCGTAATCACGCATTTCACCAACTAAAATAACATCCGGGTCTTCACGCATAGCAGAGCGTAATGCCATATCAAAATCTTTTACATCTTCACCAATTTCACGTTGATGAATTAATGCTTGTTTCTGTTTATAAACATATTCAATTGGATCTTCAATTGTTAAAATATGACAATTTCTCTGTTTATTCACTAAATCAATCATTGCTGCTAGAGTAGTTGATTTACCACTTCCTGTCGGTCCTGTTACTAAAACTAAGCCTCTTGGTTCCATTGCAATCTGATTTAACACGGTGGGCATTTCTAATTGCTCTAATGTTAAAATTTCATCATTAATAACCCTAATTGCAGCACAAATATTAGTTTGTTCATAATAAATATTGACCCGATAACGTTCCTCCCCAACATGATAGACAAAATCTGCATCTTCATGACGATCAACATTATCAATCAATCGTTTTGGAATTAACTCCATAATCATTTTGATTAATTCATTTTGAGGAAACTCAATTGGATAATCTGCCAATAAACCATCCTGACGAACCTTTATTCCTGTATTAGCACTAATATGAATATCTGAACATTTATTATTTCGAGAAGCTTTTAAAATTTCATTTATCATTATTTTCACCTAATCACTATATACCTTAATTTTATTTAATTCTGCGACTGTCGTAATTCCATCTTTAACTAATTGTACCGCTTGATCTTGCAATGTTTCTAATCCTTGTTCTAAATTTAAATACTCTTTGATCTCGTCGATTTCAGCCTTTCTAGAAATCATCCTTCTTACTGTCCCATCAATTAAAATAATCTCATGAACAGCAATTCGTCCCTTATAACCCGTATTATTGCAATATGGACAACCTTTACCAATTGAAACTTTTTTAATATCTTCACCAACAGCAATCTTATCACTAGCCTTCGCTGGTACTTCTTCTTTGCATTTCGGACAAATTGTACGTACTAATCGTTGTGCTACAACCCCTACTAGTGAATTAGCGACTAAGTACGGCTCAACTCCCATATGTTCCAAACGAACGATTGCACTGACTGCATCATTCGTATGCAATGTTGACAATACTAAATGTCCTGTGATAGCAGCTCTAACTGAAATTTCAGCAGTTTCTGCATCTCGGGTTTCTCCAACCATAATAATATCTGGATCTTGACGCATTAATGATCTTAACCCGACTTCAAAAGTTAATCCCGCCATATTATTAACCTGTGTTTGATTAATTCGCGGTAAGTTTTTTTCAACTGGATCTTCAATCGTTGAAATATTGATTTGCCTTTTAGAAATTGATTCTAACAACATATAGAGAGTAGTTGTTTTCCCACTCCCAGTTGGTCCTGTTACATATATGATTCCATGTGGCATATTGATCATACTTTCAATCTTATTATAATTATCAAGCGTCATTCCGTAAGTATCACTTCGTGTAATTGGAGTATTTGAATTTAAGTACCGCATAACGATTTTTTCGCCAAATACGGTAGGAATTACAGATACACGCATATTTAATTCCAATCCCTCTACTCTTCCTACAAAATGACCATCTTGGGGTAATCTTTTTTCAGCAATATCAAGATTAGATAGAATTTTGATTCTTACAATAAGTGAATTTTGAATATTTTTTTGTAGTGTCAAATAATCCACCAACATCCCATCGACCCGCATTCTTATAATTACTTTATCTTCAAACGGTTCAATGTGAATATCACTAGCATTATTGACATATCCTCGAGATAATAACGTATTAACTAGTTTTACAACAGGTGTATCATCTTCAGATTCATTGAAGAGATCAAGTGTATCTTCAACAACAATAGTATTTAACTTAATATCATCTGCAATATCTAATGCTGCAACATCATTATAATAACGATCTATCGCTTTAGATACCTCTGCTTTAGTTGCTAAACAAACATTTAAATGCATTCCAGTAACAAGACGTACATCTTCAATTCCATAGAAGTTCAATGGATCACTTGTTACAATAGTTAATTGTTGATCAGTTAAATCAATCGCAATAATATTATATTTATCAGCCATTGCACGCGGTATCTTTTGTACTGCATCTATATCAACCTTTATTTCGCTTAATTCAATTAACGGTTCTGCCAACTTATCGGACAAAGCTTCTAACATTTGATATTCACTTACAAATCCCAGATCAATTAAATGTTGACCTAAGCGTTTACTTCGATTAGACTTTTGCGCTTCTAATGCCACATTTAATTGCTCATCATTTATATATCCATATTCCTTTAATACTTCACCAATTGGTATATTCCTCATATATTTCGTCCTTCCTATCAATACATAGAATTCTTTTTATTAAAATAACTATATGGATTATCAATATCAATTCTATTTCCATTAATATTTGTACCATTGACTAGGTCTATTGTCAGATCAATAGTTTTATTAAATGTAATAAATATTGATCTACCACCATTTGTAACATAAACTACATCATCTTTAATATACGCACTTTCCAAATACCAATCTCTTGAAATTATTTGCCAGCCAGATGATGCTGAAAGGCCTGGAGCACTGCCATCACCATCAAATACTTTTAAATAATATTGTTTTCTTCCATCAACATCCTCATATACCCAACTGCCTACAGGATACACAACTGTATTTAAATATGCTGGTATTTTGTTAATTTGTTCTTTAGTCAAACTATCTAATTTGTTCATTACCGTTTTTATTCTATTTTTTGTGCTTAACTCTAAGCAGTCATGTCCACTATCTGTAGTAGGATTCGTTGTTCCTAAATCTTCCCAATAATTTTCATGAATCCCATTCCATCCAGTAGGTCCATATCCAGAATCGCCACCTTTATTGTCTAATTGTTTTAAACACTTATAGTAATGTCCATTTTCCGGATAATAAATTACATCATTAACTGTATATGCACTAAATCTATCGTAATTTTTATCAATTTTTTTCCATTTTTGTTCTCTATCCGGTTCTGCACCGAAACCATAATTATTTTCTTGAGTGATTAATTGCCACCAATAACCTTTATAATAAACAAAATCACCAATCATATAATGTCTTTGAACTCCATCAAATACACCTCTATTATTATAAGTATTTATACAATGTACTTGATCAGCTACTGTAATATTATCATTACTTTCATCAGGTTCTTCTACATCAGGCTTATCATTAGTATCTATTATATTTATCCCCTTGATATAATAAATCCTATACGTATCATTTACTTCGACCTGATTTGATGCACTAACTAAATAATCTTCTCCTCCAGCCTCAACTTTTAATTTCAAATTATCAAAAGAATAACTTTTAGCAGTACCATAGACTAGCTCACTTTTTTTATTAAAATCATACTTTACATCTAGACGATACCCGTCATACCCCTTAACCTTAATTGACACGGTATAATTATCATAGTATTTATCATCAAACACCTTTATTCCATCACGATATAATTTACCATCAATTATTGATAAATAGTGCCAATATTCATAAATTTATTCCTCCCTAAATCACCTACATTATGCAAAATAATGCTTGGTTGCTCTAGATATAGCTGATGATTTTGATTATGAAGCTATGTTAGCGTCAGAAAAAATGGTTGCTATTTTGGAACCAGCTATGATTATATTTTTCATCAATTGTAACATCTCTATTCTTTTCCATCAATTGTGATATCTTTATTCTTTGTTACAGTTGCCGTAACATACTTATCATCGTCACTTAACCATTTTATCGTATATTTCCCTTCTTCTTTGAGCTCAATTGATATCTTTTTGTCTGCTGTATCATTGTTAAAATAGGCGGTATATGGAAAGTTATTAATTATGACGGAGGTGAAGTCGTATTCGATAAATATATTATATTTTTCATAAAGTCCCCCTACATACTTCCAACATTTTGATACATTGAATAAATTGGTACTAACACAGAAATATGGTGTAAAACACCTCCTTTCTGGTTAATGGACTGTTCCGTGCTTGCGCAGTCCATTTTCTTTTACTAAAAAAACCATTTTTTAAACTATACAAGTATTATTAATAGTATGATTTCTAAAAATCCTTTTGTCTTATCAAAATACAAAAACCTCCTAGTCAGTGTTTAATTATTTACACTGTCTATTAGGAGGTTATCATATCATTTTTGATATTTTTACATTACAATTTTTTAGCATCATACGTTACTTGAATTCCAAGGTTACTAAAAACTTTAGCATCCATTGGTCCGATAGAAGAAGTAATGTGCGCTTGGGTCCCCTGTAGTTTAGGTAATTGTTGTAGCGCTAACTTAGCTTTGTCATTATTAACAGCACTTAATGATAATGCAATCAATATTTCATCACTGTGTAAACGTGGATTAACACTTCCTAAATATTCAGTCTTTAAATTTTGAATTGGACCAAAGGCTGTTGGTGAAATTAAATGTTCATCATCACTGATATTAGCTAAATATTTAATAGCATTGATTAAAATTGCAGAACATGATCCCATGAAATCAGATGTACGACCTGTAATGATTGTTCCATCATCTAATTCGATTGCTCCTGCATAACAATTAGCTTCTTTCGACTTTTGGTTTGCAGCCGCAACACACTTACGATCTTCAACTACAACCTTTGCCTGATTCATAACAAGTTCTTGCTTATTAACTTCGTCTAATGAACACTCTTCACGAACATAGCGATTCATTGTATTATAGTAACGACGAATTATTTCTTGGCGACTAGCTTCCTTACAAGCTTCGTCATCACTCATACAAAAACCTACCATATTAACACCCATGTCAGTTGGTGAGTTATATGGACTAGTTCCATATATTTCTTCAAACATATTCTTTAATACTGGGAAGATTTCAATATCACGATTATAATTAACAGTTACTTTATTGTATGCTTCAAGATGAAAAGGATCGATCATATTTACATCATTTAAATCAGCAGTAGCAGCTTCATAGGCTAAGTTAACTGGATGATTTAATGCTAAATTCCAAATTGGGAATGTTTCAAATTTTGCATACCCAGCTTTAATACCGCGAATATGTTCATGGTATAGTTGTGATAAACATGTTGCCATTTTACCACTTCCTGGGCCCGGAGCTGTTACAACTACCAGCGGCTTAGTAGTTTCAATATAATCATTTTTTCCAAACCCTTCCTCGCTAATGATTCTTTTAGTATTAGTTGGATAACCATCAATCAAATAATGTAAGTACACGGCAATATTTCTTTTTTCCAATCGGCTTTTAAAAATATCCGCTGCTTTTTGACCATCATACTGAGTGATTACTACACTTCCCACATATAGTCCCTTTGCTCGATATATTTCAATTAGACGTAAAACATCATTATCATAAGTAATACCTAAATCGCCCCGAACCTTATTACGTTCAATATCACTGGCAGAAATTGCAATAACTACTTCTGCTTGATCTTTTAATTGTAATAGCATCTGCAACTTACTATCTGGGGCAAACCCTGGTAAAACTCTTGAAGCATGATAGTCGTCAAACAATTTACCACCAAATTCAAGATACAATTTATCACCAAATTGATTAATTCTTTCTTTAATATGCGATGATTGCATCGTTAAATATTTATTATTATCAAATCCTATCTTCATACTATCCTCCAAATATATTTTATCTAAAATATTCTACTTTATTTAACAAATGATTGCACGACTTTGCATTAAATCCTTCTTAAAGATAAAAAATTATCACGCATAAAAAGATTTACCCTAAGACAAACATTACCAATATCAATTTCAGCAGTTACAAAAAGAAGTTTAATTTCACTAAGAAACTAAACTTCTTTTTTATACAAAGCAACACTTTGATAAGGTTTTAAACAAAGGTTTGTTAAATCAATTTCATTATAATTATTAATTAAAACTTGATAATTGATTACATCAAGATTTAGGAGAACATCTTGAACATAAAAATTATTTAAAACAATTAATTCTTGATTATTTAAACTACGTTTATAACCAAATACTTGTGGATGATTTTCAAGAATAGGAATATATTCACCAGTACTGATTATTTTATATTCCTGGTATATTGTAATTGACTTATTTAACTGTCAATTATGTATACCTTTTCCTTT
>OAZY01000448.1_pt1 | contig 30614 bp, 32 predicted proteins | sample 1494931 | NCBI WGS metagenome assembly OAZY01 (sample SAMEA2579921, study PRJEB22360) | human gut metagenome | biome: human gut; feature: human-associated habitat; material: faeces | place: Denmark | collected 2008/2010 | reverse complement strand
CCGGGCATTTCCATTTTGATGGCGGCCAGCCGGGCTGGCCGCCATGCTATTCTCCGAGGCGCTTCCCAGAAAATTATCGTCAAATCCATTCGGGTAAAAACCGGTGGTAGAGTCCGGCTTTCCTTCTCTTTCAGGCAAGCGGATGGCCATGAAAAAACGGATGACCTCGACGCCGCACGATGCGGTCTTTAAACGATTTCTTCGCCACCCGGAGACGGCGAAGACGCTGTATGGCTGTCCGTTTACGTTGATCGACGTTACGGTGATGCCAGATGATGACCTCGTGCAGCATCGGCGAGTCGCCTTGCTGGAGCTGATGCAAAAACATATTCGTCAGCGCGATCTCAGCAGCATAACGGAGTCGTTGGCGGCCGTTGTGATGCTGGGATACACTAACCGTCGGCAGTTGAGAATGCTGTTTCACTATATGCTGCAGTACGGTAATACGGCCGAGCCGGGCGTGTTTCTCCGCCGGCTGGCCCGCCCGCGGGGCGGGGCTTTTTCCCCCGCCGGCGGGCCCGCCGTCTGCCACAGTATGAGGAGACACTGATGTCTATCGCGCAAAAGCTTAAGCAGGAAGGTCGGCAAGAAGGTCGACTAGAAGGCCGGGAAGAAGGGCACCAGGAGGGCTTGCAGGAAGGAAGCCGGCGCGAGGCGCTGCGCATTGCCGGCAGTATGTTACAAAATGGCCTCGACAAAGAGATGGTACAGAAAATCACTGGACTGTCGGCTGATGAACTACAGCCGCTGTAGGGTTAACGCCCTGCCACGGCAACCGTTGCCCGGCGCGGAAACCCGCCGGGCAGGATGGTTTTAGCCTTCGCTTTTCACCACTTTGATCTCCACCATGCCGATCCCCAGCTGACGTGGGGAGTGACCAAGGATATTGCCCTCGTTGGTGGACTGCGGGTCCGGCGGAGTGATGGTCAGGGTGTTGCTGCGCGACGGGTTGTCGAAATGCAGCGTCGTAGTGGTCACATCATTGGCCAGCGTAAGCACTTGCTCACTTTCACCTACCCGCACCGGGATCGGCTTATTGGCGTTTGGGCCGTAAGCTTTGGCGGTGATCACCAGATCAAATTTTTCCGGTAGTGGCTCTTTATATTCAATCTTCACGTCGCTGCTCAGCTGGGCATTGGACCACCGACCCCAGGACTCGGGACGCGAAATGCCGCTGAACTGCTTGACCTCTTCCGGGGCGCCGGCGACGTTAAACACGAAGCTGTCGGCCTTGTAGCGAATATCGTTGTCGACGACTTTTAGCGTATCGACGTTCCCCTTATAGCGCTCCATATCGATAAGGGTATCCCTGAAAGCGGTTTTGCCTTGCCACTGCGGCTTATCGACGTGCTGAACCTTTTGCTCACCGCCCAGCTGCCCCTGCGAGACGCACCAGTCGGTAGAGAGCGCGAGTTCAGGCGCCCACAGCTGCCCCATTTTATAGCAGCGATCGACCCAGACGAAATTATCCCGCGGCGCGAAATCGGCCAGCTGGAAGCGCAGCGGCGCAGAGTATTCGCTCTCCGGCAGCGGTTCAACGCGCTGGTTTGATACCCTGAGCAGTAGCGGCAGACGGAAATGGCTGCCGGAGAAGGCGATCATGTTCTTCTGCGAATCGATGGTGAAGTTTTTCATCTCTTTCGGGAAGTTCCACAGGCGGATCACGTCCGGTTTCCAGGCCAGGACCTTCTCTTTCATATTCATGAAAATACCGGAGAGCGACTGGCCGGAGAGGCTGCTGCGCCCGAGGCCGATATAGTTATCGCCGCCGAGAATATCGAGCACCGTCGCGCCGTTATCCATGGTGTTGCGTTTCACCGCCAGGGTCTCCTGCTGCGGTTTATCGCCGCGCAGGACGAAGAACAGATTGCTGCGATCGTGCTTGTTGAGGTAATCCCAGGCGCTGTTCTTCATGGCCAGGTGATCGGAAGAGACCACGATGACCGTGTTTTTGAAATAGGGTGAGGCTTTAATCTTCTCTATCAGCGCGGCGATATGTTCCTGGCTGCAGCTAACGGCGCTGAAGGAGAGGTTTTTCTTACCGTCTACGTCATAGCGTTTACGCTCACAGGTGCGCGAGATAAAGCCGTCGGGGTGGTGGGTATCCACCGTCAGGGCGAACAGCGAGAAGCGTTTACCGGAGCGCGACAGCTCTTCGAATTTTTTCCACGTCTCATCGAGCACGGTGTCGTCATAGAAGCCCCAGTCGTTGCGATAGGCGGGATCCGCTACCGTAGTTTTGAGCTCTTCCGCCCCGTACAGGTGATCGAAGCCGTGGGATTTGAGAAACACGTCTTTGCCGGCAAAGCGCAGGTTGGCTCCCTGCACAAAATAGTTTTCATAGCCGGAGTTTTTCAGGATATCGCCAAGGCAGATATTCTGGGGAAAGAAGCTGGAGACCGAGGCCGAGGCGTTGCCTTCAAACGGCGCGAACAGCGGAATGCCGCACTGCGAGGCGACCATACCGGCGATGGTGTAATCCGTCCCCGGGAGCTGCATGGTATTGCTGAAATCGAGGCCCTGATCTTTTATTTTGCCGAGCTCAGGGGTGAGGTTAGGAAAGGCATCGTTATCAAAATAGGTACGCTCGAGGCTTTCGCCATAGATATAGACCAGGTTCAGCTGTGGATTGTCGATACGCTTCGACGGCTCTTTGTAGTATGCGGCAAAGTCCGGGTCACCTTCCCGTGACTGCGATTTCACCAGCTCGCTGATCTGATGGAAGGCCGGGCTGGCATCCACGGAGGCCAGCGCCAGCAGCAGCGCCGCCAGGCTGTAACCGACGTGATGAGGATGATGCCGACGGCGGCGCAGCACCCAGCCCAGCGCGCCAAAGACGGCAACCAGCGCGACGCCCACCCCGACGCCCGGCAGAATGTATTTGCCGATCCCGGCGCCAGTCAGGCTGTTGGTCAGGGTATAGAGCACCGCGTCGTTGATGCCGTCGCCGGTAAAGTAGTCGCTGGCGTAGAGGGTGATATTCAGCACCACGAACAGACCTAACACCGTGAGCGTGGCGGCAAACCACCAGGTGTTACGACCCGCTTTCCAGGCATACAGCACCACCGAAGCTAAAAATAAGGCGATGGATAACAACTCTGACACAGCTCATCCTCATTAGCGCCAGTTGTCGGCTGGCAGAATAGATTACTTTTCACGCCACACTGTAATTGCAGCGCCATCTTGCTGCAATTCTAGCGTCATGAAACTGTGCAGTTATTCAGAATTGGTTTAGATGTTGCCTTTTTTGATCGGTGTCGCATCGGGTGTGGCGGGGAAGCGGAGAGGGAAAAAGGGTAAAAAAAACGTTTCAGGCCGCGCTGCCGTCGCGAAGGCGACAAACGCGGCATGAGCAGTACGTATCAGGAGAGGAAGTTAACGCCCTGTTTTAAGACCAGATCGCAGGCTTTGGTTTTCACCTGTTTCGCCAGCGAGCTGTTGCCAAGCGTATTCAGGTCCAGCTGCTGGCCGTTATTACTGTTGAGCAAGCCCTGCAGGCCATCGAGATAGTTGGTGTCTTGTTTCTGTTTTTCCGGCGTGCTGAGTCCCAGTTTATCCAGCACCTGGTTTTTGACGTTATCGGCGCTGGTCACGGAGGCCAGTTTCTGTTGCGCGCAATATGACAGGATCCCGGCCGCATTATTCATGCTGCTGGCGGTCAGAGACTGGCTGGGGGCGCCGGGGCGGGGGTCAAATGTCTGCAGGGCTTATGCCGCCGCTGCCAGCCTGGGTGCTGCTGCCGCTAAGCTGGCTGGCGGCGCTGTTAAGAGAATCCTGCCAGGAGGCAGCGTGAGCATATCCTGTGAAGAACAGAGCAATGACTAACATGTTAGATAAATTTTTGTTCATATACTGACTCTTGCTTGGGCCTGTCAGGGCTAAAATTGTACAAGTATATTCCTCTGTAAGAGATAGTTGTGAAAGACATTTGATAAAACAGAAGCTTTCGCAAAATCATCTCACGTTTTCTCTGTAGCTTTCCCAGTCAAAATTTAGCCATAGTGTTCCACCCAGCTTCATCCTGTCCATAACCCTCTCTCCTAGTTGTTTGGTTAAGCCTGCCTCATCAAGATTGCTTAAAAGGCCGGTGGGACGACGCGAAGAGGTTCTTCTGTCAATGATCTGGTTTATGACCACTTTTTCGTATCGCGATTCGTTTTGAACTCCGATCTCATCAATAACTAGTAGATCAACAGAGCTGAGCTTATCGATCAACTTTTCTTCAGTGTTGGTTGAAGGCCCGTTAAATGTTTCACGCATGGAAGACATTATATCTGCTACCGTAATGATGAGAACGGTCTTTCCACGACGTAGTAAATCGTTGCAGATTGCCGCAGCTAAATGATTTTTGCCTGTACCAGGATTGCCACAGAAAATAAATCCTGCCATTGATTTATCAAAATCAACAGCATAAAGACGAGCTTTTTCTCTAACTATTTTCTGGTTAGTGGTCGATGCCTTGTAGTTTTCAAACGAACAGGACTGATGTAATGTTCGTATGCCTGATCGACCAAATGATCGTTCCATACTTTTAGCAATATTTTCTCGCGCAATAAATTCTGAACGCTTGCGTCCCTCTTCTTGTTGCCATGCCATTAATTCTTCACTACTAGTGAAACGAGGCACAACCCCTTCAGGAATTATTTTTTTAAGGCGATTCATTAGATTTGATACATTTTTCATATTTCATCCTCTAAATCCTTTGGGAACTGTGTAATTTGGTTTGGGTATATCATTAACATCTGATTTAATTTTACCGCCGTTGCTGGCGCGGCTGATTTGCACGCTACGTGCCAGCTTCTGCTGCCACTGCACGTGGTGAAACACTTTACCTTCCGCCTGCCAGTAAGCGACGAAGGCAGCCAGCTCTTCCGGCGTGACTGGCTGGCTCAGGGCAATGCCCCACAGCGCGGCCAGGCGCTGAAAATCGGCGTCAGGCTGCCAGTCGGCGTACATGGCAAATTTGCCCATTGGCACCGCAACTGGCGCCGCGGATGGCTCCTCGAAAAACTGTGGGTCAAGGGCGATGTCGCTGCCGGGGCGCGCCAGCCTGGCTTCCAGCTCCAGCAACTGCGCCAGCCGCGCTGGCGTCAGCGCATAGAATGCCGGCGCGTTATTGGCAAAAACGGCAACGGTGCCGTCAGTCGATTTCGCCAGCAGCGTCGCGTGCTGCTGGAGGAACTCTTCCAGGCCGCTAAAATGGGAGGTTAAAATTCGCGAAGACATAACTCTATCTCAACTCTGAACTGCAAAGAGTGGGGTGATCTGCACATAGTAGCACAGAGCCCGTCGCGGAAGGAGCGTCGCGGCTGTACCGCGACGCCGGGGTCAGACGCGAGGGCGCTTACGATACAGCCACAGACCGGGTATCGACAGGCCAATAGAAAGGGCGCCCACAATAGACGACGCCTTTAAAAAATTGCTCAGTAGCAAAATCATCATCTCTTCAGAATAGCCAAAATGGCTGATCTTTACCGCGGAGATCATCGCGGTATAGGCCGAGATGCCGGGAAACATCGGGATCACGGCGGCGACGGTAAAAATCTTCGGATGCGCCAGATACCAGCGTGACCACTGAATGCCGATGCTGCCCACCAGCAGCGCGGCGAGAAAGGTGGCCCATTCAATGTTAAAACCGGCGCTCATCATGACCATGCGCGAGCCGTGACCGATCGCCCCCAGCAGCGCGCACCAGCGCAAGGCGCGCTGGGGGACATTAAAGACCATGGCAAAACCAACGGCAGGGATTGCCGCCAGCAGCATGTCTTCCGCCAGTGCGAAAATAAACGAGATTATGCCCATCCGCGCAGCCCCCATACGGTCATCGCCATCACCACGCCAATGCAGGTGGCAAGGGTTAACAGGCTGGCGATCGCCCAGCGGGCGAGCCCCGTATTAATATGCCCTTTAAACATATCGGCGACGGCGTTGATCAAAGGAAAACCCGGAACCAGCAGCAGGACGCTGGCGGCCATGGCAACGGTCGGCGTACTGGCAAAGGCCGGGAGGCGCAGCAGCAGCCCGGAGATGGTGGTAGCGACAAAGGCGGTGATGCAGAAGTTGATCTGCGGATGCATGGACCGGTGGGTCAGCACCTGGCGAATGTACATGGCTACCGTACTGGCGCAGAAGCTGACCAGCGCGCCGTCCCAGCCGCCGTTATTCAGTTTGCAGAAACAGGCGCAGGAGAGCCCCACCATGATGACCAGCAGCCAGCGCGGATAACGCAAGGGAACGATCTGCGCAAAGCGCTTCTCGACATCGCGATAGTCGAGCAGCTTATGTTCGGCGAGGATCACAATGTGCTGCACTTCCGTTACCACATGCATATTGATGCCGCGGTCGACATTTTTACGCGTTGAGGTGAGACATTCGCCATCTTTAATGGTGGTCAGCACGATGGCATTAGACGAGATGGCGCTTTCGACGCTGTCCATTCCCAGCGCCCGTCCGAGGCGGGTGGATAGCTCTTCCACCAGCGCACTTTCGGCGCCGTGCTGTAACAAAAAAAGACCACACTGGATGCACAATCGTGTGATTGCCCGCTGCTGTGACCGATCAACCTGCATAATTCCTCTGCTGTCCGCGACGTCTGGTTATCTGTCGATACTTTAACCTGAAGCGCCGTAGCGGCTGAGGGGGGCGGGATCAAATAATATGCAAAAATGTCCCGGCTGGCGGGGCGGCAGAATTTGAAGCATCCCACACTTTTGCCAGTTTGGTGAAAAGTGCAATTTTTGCCGCCATTCATCCCTTCTTTTTCCCGTCTGACTTATCAAAAATGCAGGAAAGCACTTTTATTAAACAAAAAATATACAAATAATTAACCCTGCAAGAGTGAGACAACCCTATGAAAACACAGGTCGCGATTATTGGCGCAGGCCCCTCCGGGCTGCTGCTGGGGCAGTTGTTGCACAACGCCGGGATCCATACCGTGATCCTCGAGCGTCAAACGCCACAGTATGTGCTGGGGCGCATCCGCGCGGGAATTCTGGAAAGCGGCACCGTCGATCTGCTACGCGAAGCGGGCGTGGCGCAGCGGATGGATGCCGAAGGCCTGGTGCATCATGGGGTGGAGTTTCTGTTTGACGGCCAGCGGGTACCCGTCGCACTGAGCGAGCTGACTGACGGCAAGAGTGTGATGGTTTATGGCCAGACGGAAGTGACCCGCGATCTGATGGCGGCCCGGGCCGCCAGCGGCGCGCCGATCGTCTATGGCGTGAGCGAGGTGGCTATTCATGACGCGAAAAGCGACCGACCGACGGTCACCTACCTCAGCGAAGGTGAAACCTGCCGCCTGGAGTGCGACTTTATCGCCGGTTGCGACGGTTTTCACGGGGTGTCACGGCAAAGCATTCCCGCTGACATTCTCAAAACCTACGAGAGCGTGTGGCCGTTTGGTTGGTTAGGCCTGCTGGCGGATACGCCGCCGGTCAATCCGGAGCTGATTTATGCACACCATCAGCGGGGGTTTGTATTGTGTAGTCAGCGCTCACTTACGCGCAGCCGCTATTATCTACAGGTTCCGCTGAGCGATAAGGTTGAAGCCTGGTCGGACGAACGTTTCTGGCAGGAGCTGAAAAGCCGCTTGCCGGAGGACCTGGCATCCAGGTTAGTGACTGGTCACTCACTTGAGAAGAGCATTGCCCCGCTGCGCAGTTTCGTGGTGGAGCCGATGCAGTATGGGCGGCTGTTTCTGGTGGGAGATGCGGCGCATATCGTTCCGCCAACCGGCGCCAAAGGGTTAAACCTGGCGGCATCGGATGTTAACTACCTGTGGCGGATCCTGCGTGAATACTATCATCGTGGCCGCAGCGATCTGCTGGCGACCTACTCGCAACTGGCGCTGGATCGGGTGTGGAAAGGGGAACGCTTTAGCTGGTTTATGACTCGCCTGCTGCATGATTTCCCGGACCAGAATGCGTTCGACGCCAAAATGCAGGCCGCCGACCGCCGCTACTACCTTGGCTCCCGCGCCGGGCTGACCACCATCGCGGAAAACTACGTGGGCTTGCCCATGGAACGCGTTACCTGACTAAAGAGGAGTGATTATGCCGCCCATACAAGCCGTCCCCGTATTTAAGCTGTATGGCGAAGAGCGCGGCTGGCCAACGCCGGACCTGCTGCACTGCGAGTCGATTTTGCAGCGTAGCAGTCTGTACGAGTGGCATATTCGCGTTCATCAGCATGCGGAAATGGTCCAGCTCCTCTACCTGCATCAGGGCCGGGCGGAGATCGAAATTGAAGGCGCCACCGCGGTGATGACGGCGTCCTGCATCCAGGTGGTTCCCGCCCTTTGTATTCATGGGTTTCATTTTTCACCCGGGACACAAGGGTATGTGCTCTCCCTGGCGCTGCCGCTGCTGAGCCGGTTTGAAAACCAGTTCGGCCGGCCGCTGGATGTGCTTAGCGTACCGCAGTGCGTGCCGGTAGGCCGTTCCCGGGGGCATATGCATACGCTATTTTCGGCGCTTCGCGAGGAATATTGCGAAGAGCATGATGCCCGGGAGATGATGTTGTACTCGTTGCTGGGGACGCTGCTGGTCTGGCTGAACCGGCAGTGCCGCCCCGCACCGCCCACGGAAGATAAAGCGGAGCGGAAGCGCAGTATGATGCGCCACTTTTCCCGACTTATTGAGAGCCACTATCGGCAGCATCTCCCGCTGGCGGAGTATGCGAAGCTAATTGGGTTGTCGGTCACGCACTTAAATTATTTATGCCGCGAGTTCTATGGCTGTAGCGCGCTGGGGGTATTGCATCAACGCCTGATGCTGGAAGCGCGACGCAATCTGCAGTACACCCGCATGACGGTAACACAACTCTCTGATTACTTAGGGTTTAGTGATGCTGCCTATTTTTCTCGCTTTTTCCGCCGCTATAGCGGGATGTCGCCTAAAGCATTTAGAGAAACAATCAAAGATAATGCTTTATAACTCACGTGCCTGAAATTACTTTTGCTAAATAATAGTTTTATCTTTTCTAATTTATTAGCGCAGGAGCGTCTGTGCTAATATTAATCGCAAGTATACACAGCAATAATATTTACACGGTATGACCACGGTTCGGTCGTTACGTATACCGTGTACGCAGGCCATGAATATACTTTTATATTCATTCAGAGAATGATAAGGCGATGATGTTAAGCGCCGATTGTTTGCCGGCAGGCGAAGGAACTTCGACAGGAAGCGGAGGTGTTATGTTACCAGGACAAGGTAAGTTTGGTGTTGTTATTAGTAAAATTCCCGTCATGCAGTCAGGGTTAAAGGTTATCTTCAATGAAAATCTCCCTGATTACGAACTCAGTTTTTGTCGTTCTCATGATGAGCTCACCCTTTTGCAACTGCGGCGGGCAGTGCTGGTCGTCGCGGATATCTCCGGCGAGATTGCGCATCCCCGTGCCGTCTGCGAGCGTTATTACTCTCTGATGACGCAGTATCGTGATATTCACTGGGTTTTTATGGTCAGTGACAGCCTCTATCCATTGGCCGTTGAGCTTTTAATTCGCCCTGAAAGCTCGCTGATCTCGGAGAGTGAGCCGGTTAACCGGTTGATTGAGGTGATTTGCGCCGGCAGTCGTGCCGCTGAGCAAATTAGCCGGACGTTGTTTACCGGAGACGAGGATAGCGATTTCGCAAGCTACCACTCTGCGGCGATGCTGACCCTTTCGGAACGCAAGGTTTTGCGTCTTCTGGCAAAGGGATGGGGAATCAATCAGATCGCTGCGCTGTTGAAAAAGAGCAATAAAACCATCAGTGCGCAGAAAAATAGCGCAATGCGACGCTTATCACTGCGAAGCAATGCTGAAATGTATGCCTGGATCAACAGCGTGCAGGGAATGCAAGAGCTGAATATCAATTCAGCTTACGGGGAGCAAATGGAATGGAAAAAAATAGCACAACCCGCCATGTCGCCATCGTAGAAAAATGTGTGATGACGGAAATGGCCTGGCGCTATATCTTTAGTCGTGAAGATAATAGCCGATATCATATTCATCTGTTTAAAAATGTCAGTATGCTCAGGGCGGCGGAAACATCGTTTTCCTGGTCGGCCATTATCTTTTCTCTTTCGGGAAGCCGTTCTTCACGAGCTGAGAGTCTGCTTTTTGTTCATGAAATGGCGCGGTGTCGGCCGGAAGTCCAGGCAATTATTCTGGCTAATAATGAAAGTGAAATGCATCTGATCGGCCATCTTATGCCGGCCTGTCTGCACGGCATACTGAATAAATCCGCGCCGCGACGCGGGTTACAGGAGCGTTTGTTACAGTTGCTGGACAATCATCACCTCAGCGGCAGCGAACAATTTTGCGACAGAGAGGCGTGCAACGATCCGCTAAGTCCAACGGAGCACGCCATCCTTCGGTATATGTCGTGGGGATATTCGCTTTCTGATATTGCGATACAGCTGAACCGGAACATTAAAACTATCCGCGCGCATAAATTTAACGCCATGACCAAGCTCGGGGTTCGCTCAGACATCGGTTTATTAAACGCGGCGGATATCTTGCTGCATTTACCGATGAGCGGCGCGAACAACGCCGTTAAACAGGTGGCGTAACGCGGCTATAAACACACGTCTACCCATGTCGCATCGGTGAGCTGCGCCAATCGTTCTGGTTCAATACGAACGGCGCTGTGAATGGCTCCCGCTGCGGGTAGCACCTCCTGATAGTGCCTGAGCGAGACGTCGCAATAGACGGCCAGCGGGTTTTCCAGACCAAAAGGGCACACGCCGCCTACCGGATGACCGGTCCAGGTCACCACCTCATCGCTGCTTAACATTCTGGCTTTCGCACCAAAGGTCTCTTTCAGCTTTTTGTTATCCAGCCGCGCATCGCCCCTGGCGACGATCAGTACAATCTTATCCTTGATCTTGAGCGACAGCGTTTTGGCGATTTGTCCAGGCTCAACGTTGTGTGCGGCAGCGGCGAGCGCGACGGTGGCGGTACTCTGATTTAACTCAATAATTTCGATATCGGGGGCGTGTTCGGCAAAAAACTGCCGTACAGACTGCAGACTCATTGGATTCTCCTGATTTAAGCCTGGTTAAATCTGTCACAAGCCTGGCGGAGTGTAAATAACAGCGCGGACAATCCAGATTCTTTCTATTTTGTCGATCTCCTTCACATTCACCGTAACCGGTTACTGTAACCGGTTGCGGTTGTTCGCGTAGAGATGAATACTGGAACAGTCACTTCTCACTTTATTTATAACATAAGAGCCGTGTATGAATCGTTGCGTCATGAGCAGTATAGCCGGTAATCCATCAGCGGCCTGCTGCATCAAAAAGCGGTCATCGTAACGGCAGGGTAATCGTTGTTGGGCCAGTATCAATAGCCTGTCAGGAGGGCTACTATGTCTGCTAACCATGCTGCGTTTAATTTGATATTTCGCTTTGTAGAAAATTACATAAGCCCCATAGCAGGGCGAATCTCATCGCAGCGCCACGTCATGGCTATCCGTGACGGTTTTATCTCAGCGATGCCATTTATGATCGTCGGATCGTTCCTGCTGGTGTTTGCTTATCCACCTTTCTCACCGGATACCACCTGGGGTTTTGCCCGCGCCTGGCTGGATCTGGCAAAAGAGTTTGAGGGGCGTATTCTGACCCCCTTTGATATGACGATGGGGATCATGTCGATCTACATCTGCGCGGCGATCTCCTATAACCTCGGTAAGCACTACGAGAAATCCAATCAGCTCGATCCCTTTATGTGCGCAATGCTGTCGATCATGGCCTTTTTGCTGATTGCCGCGCCGAAGACCAATGGCACGCTGCCGGTGGATAGCCTCGGGGGGACCGGGATCTTTACCGCGATTCTGGTGGCGATCTATTGCGTGGAAATGATGCGTTTTTTGAAAGCGCACAACATTGGGATCCGCTTGCCGGACCAGGTTCCGCCGATGATCAAAAACTCCTTTGATCTGTTGATCCCAGTGCTGGTGGTCGTGCTGACGCTGTATCCGCTGAGTCTGTTTATCCAGCACCATTTTGACATGCTGATCCCGCAGGCCATTATGGCCATCTTCAAACCGCTGGTTTCGGCAGCCGACTCTCTGCCGGCAATTCTGCTGGCGGTGCTTATTGGCCACCTGTTGTGGTTCGCCGGGATCCACGGTGCCGCGATTGTGTCCGGGATGCTGCAGATGTTCTGGCTGACCAACCTCGGTATGAACCAGCAGGCGCTGGCCCAGGGGGTGCCTCTGCCGCATATCTTCATGGAGGCGTTCTGGACATTCTTCATAGTGGTTGGTGGTTCCGGGGCGACCATGGGGCTGGTGTTCTGTTATCTGCGTAGCCGCTCAGCGCATTTGCGCTCCATTGGCCGTCTGAGCGTGGTGCCAAGCCTGTTTAACATTAACGAGCCGGTTATCTTTGGGACGCCTATCGTCATGAATCCGGTGTTCTTTATTCCGTTCCTGCTGGCGCCAATGGTGAACGCGGTGCTGGCCTGGGCAGCAATGAAGCTGGATCTGATTGGCCGCGTTATCTCGGTGGTACCGTGGACGGCGCCAGCACCGATTGGCGGCGCCTGGGCGCTGGGCTGGGATTTTCGGGCGGCGGTTCTGGTGATCGTTCTGGCCTGCGTATCGGCGATTATCTACTTCCCGTTCTTTAAGGTGTATGAGAAACAGCTGCTTGCTCAGGAAGCGGAAGAGGCCGAACGGGCGGAGCAGGAGAGTCAACAGACCGCATAAATAGCAACGGGCGGCAAGGGCCGCCCGTTAATTTTGAGGTAGGGGGCGTTATTTCAGCGTGCAGTCGCCGCACTGTTGGACATCCGGCAGGCGATAGCGCTGGCAGCAGGTGCGTCGGACTAACAGCCCTTCACGCAGCACCACCGTTCGCCACAGCGGGTTATCCTGACCATCGGCGAGCTGTTTTTCAAAGAAGCAGTGCTGACGCAGAGCGGCGACCTGCTCATCGCCCAGCAGCGTGCGCATTTCACCTAAATACCAGTTGATCAGATAGCCGGTATTACTCCAGATAAGTTTGCCATTGATCTCGCCCGTCGCTTCCAGCGCCTCAACAACCGGCTGCAGGGTACGAATCACCAGGGCATCTATCCGCGCCTGCGGTGAAAGCGCTGCTATCCTGGCATCGTTATGCACATCAATCCAGAAGCAGGCAGCCCGACCGCTCTCGTGAAATTCGACATGGAAATGTTCTGGCGCCAGGCTGAGTCCCTGCGGTTCATTAAGCAGCGCCAGCATCAACGGCGGCACCAGCAGGCCGATATACCACTGGGCCCAGAGCGAGAGCAGGGGCTTCTGTTCACGCGGCTGCGTGGGCTGATGACGATAGATATGATCGGACCAGGTGGCCAGCAGGGAGCGTAACGCGATGGGTTGCGACCACTCGGCGAGCGTTAACGCATGCGGCGGGGCAGGCTCATCCAGACGCAGGAAATCCAGCAGATGAGGGCGCAGGGCAGTGATTTTTGCCCGAAGACTCTCCGCCAGCGCGCGTTCAGCCGTCGGGAAGGGAGCCCGCCAGATGAGTTCGTCGCTAAGAGAAGGGGAGCGCCAGGCCATTTGATTTCCAGATACAAATCTAAATGATAATGATTCCTGATATTAGTTGTTTGCAGGCGGCATGGCAAGGAGTTTGTCGGCGCCGCGATACCGCGGCGCGCGAAGGAAAAGCTAACTGGCAAGAATAATATTGCGTCCTTTATTTTTGGCCTCATACAGTGCGCCATCGGCTCGTGCCAGCGCTTGCTCAATGTTGTCATCAATGAGCGGCGTCAGGCCAATGCTGATGGTCACGTTGGTGGCGACACTTTCATTAAACATATGCGGGATCTTCAGATCATAGACCCGCTGGCGAATGCGTTCGGCAGCCTGCCAGGCGGTTTCCTCGCTGCTGTTGGTCAGCAGGACCATAAACTCTTCCCCACCAAAACGAGCGACAATATCGCGTGAGCGCACGGCGTTGCGGATCGCGGCAGAGACGCGAATCAGCGCCTGGTCGCCCATCATATGACCATAGTGGTCGTTATAGGCTTTAAAGTGATCGATATCGAGGAGCAGCACAAAGTGGTTGTCTCCGTCCAGCGCCAGCAGGGTGTCGAGGCGGTTCTGTAGCCCGCGGCGATTATACAAACCGGTCAGGGGATCCAGCATACTGAGATCGTTGAGCGTGTTGCGTTCCTGCATCAGTTTATCCATTAATCCTTGCGTGAAGGCATCGTTGCGCTTCTGGATAATATTTTGCAGGGTAATACCGGCAATAGGCAGCACAAAACAGTAGGTCATGCGCAACCATTGTTCCCCCTCTGACATTATCAGGCAGATAAGGAAAGTCGGTAAAGAGTGAAGGGTAAAGGCAGTGATATTATTGGAAAAAGCGATGGTGCCGATAAACAGAATGCTTAATAGGGCGATTACCAGATAGTTAAAATGCGGCGGTGTCAATAGCATCGCTTTTGCCACCACGTGCCATGCCCAGAGCATGCCAAATAACAACGAGATAGCCGGAATATTTATTTTCGCTTGCGGCCATTTCCAGTGCCAGAGCAGCAACAGCCCGCTGCAGGCCACGATCAGGGCGCAGGGCAGCGTAAAACGAACTACCGTAAATAGTGGGCTGACCAGCGACAGAGAGGAGGAAATGAAATTAAGCAGTAAAAAAAGCCGTAAGGAATATTGATATTTTTGTGCGTAGTGTGCTCGCCAGGTTTGTGCAGTCATATCGGAAGAATCATTATTAGTCGTTAAATTTCAAAATGATGAAAGCCAAAAATGAAGAGTCTGATAACAATGTGCAAAAAAAGGTTATTTGCAAAATAAGCAAAATATTTAATATATATCGATAATCCGCTTAATTTATCACCTTCATGAATGTATGTCATTACCGCGAACGTAAAGAAAAAGACGCAAAGCACATCGCAAATGACAAATGATAAATGTTATCATATGATATTGGTTATCATTATCGTTTTGAGAGGTGAAACCATGTTGCAGCGGGCATTAGGGAGTGGTTGGGGTGTGGTGGTTCCCGGCGTGCTGATTGCCGCTCTCGGGTATGCCGGAGTCTCGGCCGATGTGTGGCGGGCGCTGGTCACGGTGGGCATGCTGATGTCCGCAGCGATGATATGGCATCGTCAACTGCGCCATTTTATCCTGCTGCCATCTTGCGTTGCATTGATTGGTGGAATAATGCTGATGATTCTGGATTTTAAACTGGGGGGATAATGCCGGAAGAGAAAAGAATATTGGTGCGAGGGGGGGGACTTGAACCCCCACGTCCGTAAGGACACTAACACCTGAAGCTAGCGCGTCTACCAATTCCGCCACCTTCGCACAGTCATCTTACTTTTTTTGATATCGCCTCGTTTGGTGCGAGGGGGGGGACTTGAACCCCCACGTCCGTAAGAACACTAACACCTGAAGCTAGCGCGTCTACCAATTCCGCCACCTTCGCCCAGTGCGAGCAATATCAACGTGGTTTTTGGTGCGAGGGGGGGGACTTGAACCCCCACGTCCGTAAGGACACTAACACCTGAAGCTAGCGCGTCTACCAATTCCGCCACCTTCGCATACCATCGACACTATGAAAGTATCGTTACCACGGAGGCGCATTCTAGTGGTTTTCGGCGGCACGTCAATAGTTAATTATGCAGGTTGTATCGATTGCTGCAAAAATGGTCGGGTTTGCCGCGAAGAAGAGCCAGCGGCACCGCAAGTGGGCCGCTGGCGCCAGAAGACGATTATTTTTTCGCCTGGCGGGTCATGATGGTGCGATAGACCTTAAAGCGTCCTGTTTGGGCGATCACTTCATGGAAGCCAAATGTCTCATCCAGTACCTGGGGATACGGCAGGAAGGCGTTGGCGACAATGCGCAGTTCGCCGCCGCTGTTCAGATGGCGAACCGCGCCGCGGATCAGCGCCTGGGCCGCTTCGAGGCTGGTCTGCAGCCCATCATGGAATGGTGGGTTGGAGATGATCATGTCGAAGCGACCATTGACCTCCGAAAAGACGTTGCTGGCAAACACATCGCCTGCAAAACCATTAGCGGCAAGCGTCGCGCGGCTGGCTTCGACCGCCGGGGCGCTGACGTCGCACAGGGTCAGACGCACCTTCGGCGAATGGCTGGCCAGCACTGCGGCCAGCACGCCCGCGCCGCAGCCGACGTCCAGCACTTTCCCTTTGGTATGCGGCTCGAGAGTGGACAGCAGCAGCTGACTGCCGACGTCCAGACCGTCGCGACTAAACACGCCAGGCAGCGTTTTAATCGTCAGATTATCCAGCGCATACTCGCCCCAGAATGCTTCGGCGTCGAAGGCCGGCTGCTTTTCCAGACGACCATGGTAGAGGCCACAGCGACGGGCGCTGTCGATTTTATTCAGCGGGGCATATTCGGCCAGCATTTGCTCTGCGCTGCGAACGCCGCTACGGTTTTCCCCGACGACGAAAATATCGATTCCCACCGGCAGCAGAGAGAGCAGGTTCATCAGCTGGAACTGCGCCTCGGGTTTGTTCTTCGGCCAGTAGTAGATCAGGGTGTCGCAATCGGCGACGTCGGCGGCCTCGGCCACTAAGCTAAAACGGACGTTGTCACCCATCTGACGGTTCAGCACCTGCCAGTGGTGGAACTGTTGGGTATGAGCGCGGCTGGCCGCGGTATCCAGACGCGCAGGCAGGTCATCCTGCAGGTCACCGGCAAACAGAACGCGGGCGGACTCGAAATCATCACTGTGGCGCAGCAAGACTTCACTTGCCGGGGTAAAAGCGGACATGAAACACTCCTTCATTAAGACTGGCGCCGATTATAGTAGTTTGTTGGCGCAGATACGACGGATTTGCTATATTGCGCGCTTGTTTACCAGGAGTGTTTCGCTATGACATCCCGACGAGACTGGCAATTACAGCAGCTGGGCATTACCCAGTGGTCGCTGCGCCGACCGGGGGCGTTGCAGGGCGAAATCGCTATCTCGCTTCCTGAACATATTCGTCTGGTGATGGTGGCAGAAACCCCGCCGTCGCTGACAGAGCCGCTGATTGGCGACATATTACGCGCGCTGTCCGTGACGCCAGATCAGGTCCTGCAGCTTACCCCCGAGCGGGTGGCGATGCTGCCGCAGGACAGCCGTTGCAACAGCTGGCGGTTGGGCACAGAGGCGTCGCTGCCGCTGGCGGGCGCCCAGGTGTCCACCCCCGCTTTTGATGAACTTCAGACCAGCGCGCCTGCTCGCAGGGCGCTCTGGCAACAAATCTGCGCACATGAACACGATTTCTACCCTCAGCACGGCTGATTTATCCAACGCCTGGCAAATCGAAAAACGCGCCCACGCTTTCCCGTGGAGCGAACAGACCTTTGCCAGCAATCAGGGTGAACGTTATCTGAATTACCAACTGGCAGTGGATGGGGAAATGGCGGCATTTGCCATTACTCAGATTGTCCTTGATGAAGCGACGCTGTTTAACATCGCCGTCGACCCCGCATACCAGCGCCGTGGCCTGGGACGGGAACTGCTGGAACATGTTATTGATGAAGTTGAAAAACGCGGCGTCGTCACGCTGTGGCTGGAGGTGCGCGCTTCCAACGCTGCCGCCATTGCGCTCTATGAAAGCGTGGGTTTTAACGAAGCGACCATCCGCCGCAACTACTATCCGACGGTCGACGGGCGCGAAGACGCCATCATTATGGCTCTGCCAATCAGTATGTAAGACAAGGTGATACGATGAAATGGGACTGGATTTTCTTTGATGCCGATGAAACGTTGTTTTCGTTTGATTCTTTCAGCGGCTTACAGCGGATGTTTCTCGACTACAGCGTGACATTTACCGCCGAAGATTTTCAGGACTATCAGGCCGTGAATAAGCCGCTGTGGGTGGATTATCAAAACGGCGTCATCACCTCGCTGCAGCTGCAGCACCAGCGCTTTGACAGCTGGGCGGAACGTTTGAATGTTAAGCCGGGTGAGCTCAACGACGCGTTTATGAATGCGATGGCGGAAATCTGTGCCCCGCTGCCGGGGGCGGTCTCGCTGCTCAACGCGCTGCAGGGCAAGGTCAGGATGGGCATCATCACCAACGGTTTTACCTCGCTGCAGCAGACTCGTCTGGAACGCACAGGTTTACGCGATCACTTTGATTTACTGATTATTTCTGAAGAAGTCGGCGTCGCCAAGCCGGATGCGCGCATCTTCGATTACGCGCTGGCGCAGGCGGGTAATCCACCGCGCTCGCGAGTACTGATGGTCGGTGATACCGCTGAGTCGGATATCCGCGGCGGCGTGAATGCCGGCCTGGCGACCTGCTGGCTGAATGCGCACCAGCAAACGCTGCCGGTAGACCTGCAGCCCGACTGGACGGTGACCTCGTTAAGCGAACTGGAGCAGCTCCTGTGTAAACACTGATTGCCTCCCCCCCATTGATGGGTAAAATAGCCGCAATTTTTCGTATTCCACATGCGCAGCCCGTTGCTGCGTTTACTTAGAAGATTAATTATGACGTTGTCTCCTTATCTGCAAGAGGTGGCCAAACGCCGCACTTTTGCCATTATTTCTCACCCGGATGCCGGTAAGACCACCATCACCGAAAAGGTGCTGCTGTTCGGACAGGCGATTCAGACCGCCGGTACCGTAAAAGGCCGTGGCTCCAGCCAGCATGCAAAGTCCGACTGGATGGAGATGGAAAAGCAGCGTGGGATCTCAATCACCACCTCGGTGATGCAGTTCCCGTATCACGACTGCCTGGTGAACCTGCTGGATACGCCGGGGCACGAAGACTTCTCCGAAGATACCTACCGTACTCTGACGGCGGTTGACTGCTGTCTGATGGTGATCGACGCGGCGAAAGGCGTTGAAGACCGGACCCGTAAGCTGATGGAAGTTACCCGTCTGCGCGACACGCCGATCCTCACCTTTATGAACAAACTCGACCGTGATATCCGCGATCCGATGGAGTTGCTGGATGAAGTTGAGAATGAGCTGAAAATCGGCTGCGCGCCGATTACCTGGCCTATCGGCTGCGGCAAGCTGTTCAAAGGCGTTTATCATCTCTACAAAGATGAAACCTACCTGTATCAGACCGGTAAAGGCCACACCATTCAGGAAGTGCGCATCGTGAAGGGGCTCAACAACCCGGAACTCGACGCAGCGGTGGGGGAAGACCTGGCGCAGCAGTTGCGCGACGAGCTGGAGCTGGTGCAGGGCGCGTCAAACGAGTTCGATAAAGATCTGTTCCTGGCGGGCGAAATCACCCCGGTGTTCTTCGGGACCGCGTTAGGTAACTTCGGCGTTGACCATATGCTGGATGGCCTGGTGGAGTGGGCGCCGGCGCCGATGCCGCGTAACACCGACACGCGTGAAGTCACCGCCACGGAAGAGAAATTTACCGGCTTCGTGTTTAAAATTCAGGCCAACATGGACCCGAAACACCGCGACCGTGTGGCTTTCATGCGCGTGGTGTCCGGCAAATATGAAAAAGGCATGAAGCTGCGTCAGGTGCGTATCGGTAAAGACGTCGTGATTTCCGACGCGCTGACCTTTATGGCCGGCGACCGTTCTCACGTTGAAGAAGCGTATCCGGGCGATATTATCGGCCTGCATAACCACGGCACCATTCAGATTGGCGATACCTTCACCCAGGGCGAGATGATGAAGTTCACCGGTATTCCGAACTTCGCACCGGAACTGTTCCGTCGTATTCGCCTGAAGGATCCGCTGAAGCAGAAACAGCTGCTGAAAGGGCTGGTTCAGCTCTCTGAAGAGGGCGCGGTACAGGTCTTCCGTCCGATCGCCAATAACGACCTGATCGTCGGCGCCGTTGGTGTGCTGCAGTTTGACGTGGTGGTAGCGCGTCTGAAAAGCGAATACAACGTGGAAGCGATTTACGAATCGGTCAACGTGGCCACCGCGCGCTGGGTTGAATCCACGGATGTGAAGAAATTCGAAGAGTTCAAACGTAAAAACGAAGTTCAGCTGGCGCTGGATGGCGGCGATAATCTGACCTATATCGCCCCGACAATGGTCAACCTGAACCTGACGCAGGAGCGTTATCCTGACGTGGTGTTCCGCAAAACGCGCGAGCACTAATCCCTGATGAAGCGCGGCATAGCCCGCGCTTTTTTCTTTCCACGCTCGCGTTTCCCTCCTTCTGGAAAGTTCTTAAAACACCGCTAATTCGTCTGTTTTTTGTCCATATCATCCGCAACCCCTTCGTCTGTCTACTATATTTAATTCGTGATTTTAAAAATGCTGGCGTAATTCACTGCTTTCAGACGCCAGCGCTGGTGAAAAAACGAGGACATCACGATGACCAGACTAAAGAATGCCAATATGTTGCTGGCGCTCTTCTTAGGCTTAGCCGCGTTGAACGCCTCGGCAGAGACGGAAAAAACAACGGTAGACAGTGCGAAGTCGGCTGCCAGCAATGCGGGAGAGGCGGTAGACAATTCGATTAATAAAGTCGGCGATTTTATGGATGACAGCACCATTACCGCGCGGGTAAAAGCGGCGTTGATCGACCATAAAGATATTAACTCCGGCGATATTTCGGTGAAAACGGAGAATAAAGTGGTCACCCTCAGCGGCGACGTCACCAGTACTGAACAGAAAAGTCAGGCACTGAGCGTAGCGAAAGGGGTCGAAGGCGTCTCGCACGTTAACGACAAGCTGACGGTCCATCATAAATCATCGAGCGAGACGGCGACGCTGAAAGGCTATGCCGGGGATACCGCCATTACCAGCGAAGTGAAAGCCAAGCTGCTGGCGGATGACATTGTCCCTTCGCGCAATGTGAAAGTCGAAACCAACGCCGGCGCGGTGCATCTGACCGGTACGGTGGCTTCCGCGGCGCAGGCGGAGCGTGCGGCAGAGATTGCGAAAGCGGTCTCCGGCGTGAAAAGCGTCCGCAACGATCTTAGCGTTAAGTAAATCGAGTTATTAACAAAAGTGTTGTCTGGCCAAGGTTGCCGAACGAATAGCAGCATCCTCTGAGCGATGAGCTATACAGAAAGGGTGCGCAAACCGCTGTTCACCGTCCATTATGGTAAGGAGAAAAGTATGTTTCGATGGGGAATTATTTTTCTGGTCATTGCATTAATTGCTGCGGCCCTGGGCTTTGGTGGTCTGGCGGGTACTGCCGCTGGCGCCGCGAAAATCGTCTTTGTCGTCGGGATTATCCTGTTCCTGGTGAGCCTGTTTACAGGACGCAGACGTCCTTAGGTGGCCCGCGATGCGGGCGATGCTGAAGCCTGAGCATTTTTACTGACACGTCATCTTACACAAAGCCAGTCCTGCGGACTGGCTTTCGCGGTTTAAGCGGTGGGCAAATTGCGTTACCTTGTCAGGAGAAGACCAATCGAACAGGAAAGCAGGGTGGGGCAACGCATTCCCGTCACGCTGGGCAATATCGCCCCGCTGGCGGTTAAACCCTTCCGACCAGGTAAGCTGGCGCTGGTATGCGAAGGCGGGGGACAGCGAGGGATTTTTACTGCCGGGGTGCTGGACGAATTTATGCGCGCCGGATTTAACCCCTTTGATCTGATGTTGGGGACCTCCGCCGGCGCGCAAAACCTCTCCGCCTACATGTGTAATCAGCAAGGCTATGCCCGCAAAGTTATCACCCGCTACACCACCTCACGCCAGTTTTTCGATCCGATGCGCTTTGTGCGCGGCGGCAACCTTATCGATCTCGACTGGCTGGTGGAGGCCACTTCGCAGCAGATGCCGCTGGCCATGAATTATGCTGAAGCGCAGTTCGCGTTGGGGAAAGAGCTGTGGCTGTGCGCCTGCCGCGGTGACGATTACTCTGCCAGCTATTTTTCGCCGACGCCGCAAACGTGGCTGGACCTGATCCGCGCCTCCAGCGCCATCCCCGGCTTTTATCGCAGCGGCGTGTTGCTCGACGGCGTCAGCTACCTTGACGGCGGCGTCAGCGATGCGATCCCGGTGCAGGAGGCGGCCCGCCGCGGCGCGCAGACCATCGTGGTGATCCGTACCGTCCCCTCGCAGATGTTTTATACCCCGCAGTGGTTTAAGCGGATGGAGCGCTGGCTGGGGGAGAGCAGCCTGCAGCCGCTGGTCAATCTGGTGCACCACCACGAAAACACTTACCGCGCTATCCAGCAGTTCATCGAGAAGCCACCCGGCAAGCTGCGGATCTTCGAAATCTACCCGCAGCGGCCATTGCGCAGTATGGCGCTTGGCAGTCGACTGCCGGCGCTGCTGGAGGACTACAAAACCGGACGTCAGTGTGGCCGCTATTTCCTGGCGACGGTGGGTAAACTGCTGGCCGACCAGCCGCCGCTGCTGCGCCATGCGCCGCGTATTGCCCGGGCTGCGCCGGTGGTGGTGCCGCCCGTACCGGTGGCCAATGAAGCGCCTCAGGCGACTGTCATTCCTGCACCGCAGGCGAATGACGCCAGCTTTGATCATGAGGATCTGGCATGAGCCACCGTTTTATCGATACCCACTGCCACTTCGATTTTCCTCCCTTCGCCGAGGATGAAACCGCCAGCCTGGCGCGCGCGGCCCAGGCCGGTGTCGGGCAGATCATTGTCCCGGCCATCTCCGCTGCGCGTTTTAACCGGGTGCTGGCGCTGGCGGCGCAGCATGAGGCGCTGTACGCCGCGCTGGGCATGCATCCGATCGTCATTGAGCAGCATGCCGATGAGGGGTTGGCGCAGCTGGAGAGGTGTCTGTCCCTGCGTCCGCCAAAACTGGTGGCGGTGGGGGAGATTGGCCTCGATCTCTATCGCGACGATCCGCAGTTTGACCGCCAGCAAGCGCTGCTGGAGGAGCAACTGAGGCTGGCGAAGCGTTACGATCTGCCGGTGATCCTCCACTCCCGACGTACCCACGATAAGCTGGCGATGCTGCTGAAAAAACATGCCCTGCCGCGCACCGGCGTGGTACATGGCTTCGCCGGCAGCCTACAGCAGGCCGAGCGCTTCGTTCAGCTCGGCTATAAGATTGGCGTTGGCGGCACTATTACCTATCCGCGCGCCAGCAAAACCCGCGAAGTGATGGCGCGTCTGCCGCTTTCCGCACTGCTGCTGGAGACCGATGCGCCGGATATGCCGCTGAATGGTTTTCAGGGTCAGCCCAACCGCCCTGAACAGGTGGCGCGCGTATTTGACGCGCTATGTGAACTGCGCGCGGAACCAGCACCGACGATTGAAGCCGCGGTGATGGCGAATACAAAAAGCCTCTTTTCCGCGCTCGCGGGCTAAGCCTCTCCTTTTCCGCCCGAGATGAAGCAGGCCTCGATTTTGGCCTGCTGTGATAATTCCATCATTTTTTGTCCATCTAAAATTCTTTATATCTCAATAATAAACTGTTGTTTATGGCGACGATGTGCACAAATTGTGCGCCATGGCGTCGAGAAACCTTAGTAGGATATGTTAGAATAATAACATCATCACTCATTGCGCTTTGCCGGTTATGCTTAAACAGGACGTAAAGGTAAGCGTCGCGATGATGGATGATTAATTGTGACTTGCATCGCATCACAGTAATGCAAATTAGTAAGTAGTTTTCATTAACTGTGATGAATGTCGAAGTGTAACAGCGAGTGGATGTTACAATAGTAACAGACTCGCAAGGTGAACAAACTATTGATCCGGCATGACGCCGGCGGAGTATGAAATGACTGATTTAAAAGCAAGCAGCCTGCGCGCGTTAAAACTGATGGACCTGACCACCCTGAATGACGACGACACCAATGAGAAAGTCATTGCCCTGTGTCATCAGGCGAAAACCCCGGTGGGTAACACTGCGGCGGTGTGTATCTACCCGCGCTTCATCCCGATTGCCCGTAAAACGCTGAACGAGCAAGGAACGCCGGATATTCGCATCGCCACGGTCACCAACTTCCCGCACGGTAATGACGATATCGACATTGCGCTGGCGGAAACCCGCGCAGCGATCGCTTACGGTGCCGATGAAGTGGACGTGGTCTTCCCGTACCGCGCGCTGATCGCCGGCAACGAGCAGGTCGGTTTCGAGCTGGTGAAAGCCTGTAAAGAGGCCTGCGCGGCGGCCAACGTGCTGCTGAAAGTGATCATCGAAACCGGTGAGCTGAAAGAAGAAGCGCTGATCCGCAAAGCGTCTGAAATCTCTATCAAGGCAGGCGCTGACTTTATCAAAACTTCGACCGGCAAAGTGCCGGTGAATGCCACGCCGGAAAGCGCGCGCATCATGATGGAAGTGATCCGCGATATGGGCGTTGAGAAAACCGTTGGCTTCAAGCCTGCCGGCGGCGTACGCAGCGCGGAAGATGCGCAGCAGTTCCTGGCGATCGCTGATGAACTGTTCGGCGCCGACTGGGCCGATTCTCGTCACTATCGTTTTGGCGCATCCAGCCTGCTGGCTAGCCTGTTGAAAGCGCTGGGTCACGGCGACGGCAAGAGCGCCAGCAGCTACTAATCCCTTGATTTGCCGGATGGCGCTGCGCTTATCCGGCCTACGAATGGATGCCTGTAGGCCGGATAAGGCGCTCGCGCCGTCATCCGGCAATTTATTCTCTTTGGGAGGTTACCGTGTTTCTCGCACAAGAAATTATTCGTAAAAAACGTGATGGTCATGCATTAAGCGATGAAGAGATCCGCTTTTTCATCAACGGCATCCGCGACAATACTATCTCAGAAGGGCAAATCGCCGCGCTGGCGATGACCATTTTCTTCCACGATATGTCCATGCCGGAGCGTGTTTCGCTGACCATGGCGATGCGGGATTCCGGCACCGTTCTCAACTGGAAAAGCCTTAACCTCAACGGCCCGATCGTCGATAAACACTCCACCGGCGGCGTGGGTGACGTGACCTCGCTGATGTTGGGGCCAATGGTGGCCGCCTGCGGCGGTTATGTACCGATGATCTCCGGGCGTGGCCTCGGCCATACCGGCGGTACGCTGGATAAACTGGAAGCGATCCCGGGCTTCGATATCTTCCCGGACGACAACCGCTTTCGCGAGATTATTAAAGATGTCGGCGTGGCGATTATCGGGCAGACCAGCTCGCTTGCTCCGGCCGACAAACGTTTCTATGCCACCCGCGATATTACCGCGACGGTGGACTCCATCCCGCTGATTACCGCCTCGATTCTGGCCAAGAAACTGGCGGAAGGGCTGGACGCGCTGGTGATGGACGTCAAAGTCGGCAGCGGCGCCTTTATGCCGACTTATGAACTCTCTGCCGCGCTGGCCGAAGCGATCGTGGGTGTTGCCAACGGCGCCGGCGTGCGTACCACCGCGCTGCTGACCGATATGAATCAGGTGCTGGCATCCAGCGCCGGCAACGCCGTTGAAGTTCGCGAAGCGGTGCAGTTCCTGACCGGCGAATATCGCAACCCACGCCTGTTCGACGTGACGATGGCGCTGTGTGTGGAAATGCTGATCTCCGGCAAGCTGGCGGCGGATGACGCCGAGGCGCGCGCGAAGCTGCAGGCGGTGCTGGATAACGGTAAAGCGGCGGAAGTCTTTGGCCGCATGGTCGCGGCGCAGAAAGGGCCGACCGACTTTGTCGAGAATTATGATCATTATCTGCCGACGGCGATGCTGAGCAAAGCGGTCTATGCTGATACCGAAGGTTTTATCAGCGCGATGGATACTCGCGCGCTGGGAATGGCAGTGGTTTCTATGGGCGGCGGCCGCCGCCAGGCATCAGATACCATTGACTATAGCGTTGGCTTTACCGATATGGCGCGTCTGGGTGACCACGTTGACGGACAGCGTCCGCTGGCGGTGATCCATGCCAAAGACGAGAACAGTTGGCAGGAGGCCGCGAAAGCGGTCAAAGCGGCCATTAAACTGGACGATAAAGCCCCGGAAATTACACCGACAGTCTATCGCCGCATCACTGAATAGCGATATACTGATCCGATCGCTTTTTTGCAGCGCAAGATGTATGGAGAACAAGATGAAACGTGCATTTATCATGGTGCTGGACTCCTTTGGGATTGGTGCAACGGAAGACGCAGACCGCTTTGGCGACGTCGGCGCCGATACGATGGGCCACATTGCGGAAGCCTGCGCCAAAGGCGAGGCTGACAATGGCCGCAAAGGCCCGCTGAATTTACCGAACCTGACCCGTCTGGGTCTGGTGAAAGCGCATGAAGGTTCTACCGGTAAAATTGCCGCCGGAATGGATGGCAATGCCGAAGTGATTGGTGCCTATGCCTGGGCGCATGAACTCTCTTCTGGTAAAGATACGCCGTCAGGCCACTGGGAGATCGCCGGCGTGCCGGTGCTGTTTGACTGGGGCTACTTTAGCGACCATGAAAACAGCTTCCCGCAGGAGCTGCTGGATAAGCTGGTGAAGCGTGCGAACCTGCCGGGCTACCTCGGCAACTGCCACTCCTCCGGGACGGTGATCCTCGATCAGCTCGGCGAAGAACATATGAAAACCGGGAAACCGATCTTCTATACCTCCGCTGACTCGGTGTTCCAGATCGCCTGTCACGAAGAGACCTTTGGCCTCGACAAGCTGTATGAGCTGTGCGAAATCGCGCGTGAAGAGCTGACCGAAGGCGGCTATAACATTGGCCGCGTCATCGCCCGTCCGTTTATCGGCGACAAAGCCGGTAACTTCCAGCGTACCGGCAACCGTCACGATCTGGCGGTCGAACCGCCGGCGCCGACCGTGTTGCAGAAGCTGGTTGACGAGAAGAACGGCCACGTGGTGTCCGTGGGTAAAATCGCCGACATCTACGCCAACTGCGGCATCACTAAGAAAGTGAAAGCCACCGGGCTGGACGCGCTGTTCGACGCGACCATCAAAGAGATGAAGGAAGCGGGCGACGAGACCATCGTCTTCACTAACTTCGTCGACTTTGACTCCTCCTGGGGCCACCGTCGCGATGTCGCCGGCTACGCGGCGGGTCTGGAGCTGTTTGATCGCCGTCTGCCGGAGCTGATGGAGCTGGTTGGCGAAGACGACATTCTGATCCTCACCGCCGACCACGGCTGTGACCCGACCTGGACCGGTACCGACCATACCCGCGAGCATATTCCGGTGCTGGTGTACGGCCCGAAAGTGAAACCGGGTTCGCTCGGTCACCGTGAAACCTTCGCGGATATCGGCCAGACTATTGCGAAATACTTTGGTACGTCTGACATGGAATATGGCAAAGCCATGTTCTGAGGTCATTGCCCGGTGGCGCACAGCGATCCGGGCCTACGATTTGTAGGCCGGGTAAGGCGTAGCCGCCACCCGGCAAAAACAACAATGTAAAAGGAACTGAAGATGGCAACTCCTCACATTAACGCAGAAATGGGCGATTTCGCTGACGTCGTTTTGATGCCGGGCGACCCGCTGCGCGCGAAGCACATTGCAGAAACCTTCCTTGAAGACGTGCGTGAAGTGAACAACGTGCGCGGCATGCTGGGCTTCACCGGTACTTATAAAGGCCGCAAAATCTCCGTGATGGGCCACGGGATGGGTATCCCGTCCTGCTCAATCTACACCAAGGAGCTGATCACCGATTTCGGCGTGAAGAAAATCATCCGCGTGGGCTCCTGCGGCGCGGTGCGTGAAGATGTCAAACTGCGTGACGTGGTGATCGGCATGGGCGCGTGCACCGACTCTAAAGTGAACCGTCTGCGTTTCAAAGACCATGATTTCGCGGCAATTGCCGATTTCGGCATGGTGCGTAACGCGGTAGACGCGGCGAAAGCGCTGGGCGTTGACGCGCGCGTAGGCAACATCTTCTCCGCTGACCTGTTCTATACGCCAGACCCGTCCATGTTCGACGTGATGGAAAAATACGGCATCCTGGGCGTGGAAATGGAAGCGGCCGGGATCTACGGCGTGGCGGCAGAATTCGGCGCGAAAGCGCTGACCATCTGCACCGTCTCCGACCACATCCGTACTCACGAGCAGACCACTGCCGCTGAGCGTCAGACGACCTTCAACGATATGATCAAAATCGCGCTGGAATCGGTACTGCTGGGCGACCAGGAGTAAGCGTGGTATAGCCCGGTGGCGCTTTGTTTACCGGGCTTGCATCAAATCTGTAGGCCGGATAAGGCGTAGCCGCCATCCGGCTTTTTTTATCAGCGCACCGCGCCGGCTATCCACGCCGACAGTTCTTTGAGTTCCGCTTCCTGCTCCGGGAAATCGCCGACCAGCGCCTCACACTGCTGCTGCAAGACTTCCGCCCGATACTGACAGCCAACTAAGCGTGCCGCCAGGGCCTCCAGCGGCGCCGGGTTCAGGCTATCGGTAAAGGCTTGCGTGCGGGTGATATGGCCTTTCTCGACATCAAAATGCAGCTCAACGCCGCCCCAGCGAAAGCGCTCGTCCAGCAGATGAGAGAAGGCCGGCGCCTGGCCGAAGTTCCACTCCCAGCTGCTCTGGCGGGCGAAGGTCTCAGCAAAATTCGGCAGGTCCGGCGTGTTGTCCGGGGAGATCACCTCGGCGTCCACCCGTTCGCCGTAATGGTTGAAAAACGCCTCCTGAATCGCCTCGCAAATGTGCTGATGGGTAATGCCCGGCAGCAGCTCAACCAGGTTCGCCACGCGACCGCGCACCGAGGTAATGCCTTTGGCCTGTAGCTTTTTCTGGTCCGGGTTAAGGTAGTTAGCGAGGCGACTTAAATCGGCATTCAGCAGCAGGGTGCCGTGATGGAAGCCGCGGTCGATGGTTTCGCGATAGGCGGAACCAGACACCTTGCGGTCGCCGCTGTCGGTTTTGACCACCAGATCGTTGCGCCCGGAGGCTTCGGCGGTTACGCCGAGTGAATTGAGCGCCGCCAGCACGATAGCGGTTGAGACGGTTTTGTCGTACTCCGGTTTGCCTGCCATAAAGGTAAAGCAGGTATTGCCGAGGTCGTGGAACACCGCGCCGCCGCCGCTGCTGCGACGGGCCAGCCGCACGTGATCTTCCTCCATGCGGCGAGTATTACACTCCTTCCACGGATTCTGCGCGCGGCCGATGACCACGGTATCGGCATTGCGCCACAGGAACAGCACCCGCTGGGTGGCGGGCATCTGGCGGAAAATACACTCCTCGACCGCCAGGTTGAACCACGGGTCGTAAGAGTCAGAGAGCAGGAGGCGCAATGTGGACATTATAGATTTCCTTTCTTTTCATCGTCTTCATCCTCAACCGGCTTGTTGGCGGTGAGCAGGAAGGGCGATTGCTGCCAGCGGGTGCGTTTGCCCTGCAGCAGCGTGCGGGTCAGCACCACGCCGATAGCCAGGGACAGCAACAGCATCAGGCGTAATATATTGGTGGTATTATCCACCTGCTTCGCCTCGGTCGCCAGGGTATGAGTATCGAGGGTCAGACGCAGGTAGCCCAGCGGGCCGTTTTTTCCCGGAACCGGCTCGACAATCTGCTGGTTGAAGTAGCCGCCGGCTTTTTTGCCATCCAGCGCCAGCCGGTCGCGAACCTCGACGCTTTCGCCAGAGCGTGCCACCAGGTCGCCCTGTTCGTCATACACGCCGGCGTCCAGTACGCGGCTGTTATGGGTCAGCTGCGTCAACAGTTGATTAATGCGCTTCTCGTCCGGTGTTTCGCTGCGCATCAGCGGCACGAGATTCAGTACCACCTGCTGCGCCAGCGTGCGGGCCAGCTCTTCCAGCTGCGGATTGCGTTGTTTCTGACTGTTCTGACTGAACCACGAGGCGCCCTGCATCAGTGCGACGAGCAGCGCCAGACAGATAAGGACAATGACCGCACGATGCAGCCGGAATTTCAGTTTTGCGCGAACCATATTCCACCTTTGAAAATTTGCAGCTTAATGTTGCCAGAAGCGCTGGTTACAAGGTAGCCTCATGCGTTATTTTCCTCGCCTGAATGAAGAGATGTGGAGCCGTAATGCCTAACAGTTTGACCTGGTGCGACCTGCCTGAAGACGTTTCCCTGTGGCCTGGGTTGCCGCTTTCCCTGAGCGGCGATGAGGTCATGCCGCTGGATTATCACGCCGGGCGCAGCGGCTGGCTGCTGTATGGTCGCGGTCTGAATAAGCGCCGTCTGACGGACTGGCAGCGCGAGCTGGGCGCCGCGTTAGTGATCGTTGCCTCCTGGGTGGTCGAGGATTACCAGGTGATCCGCCTGGCCGGTTCGCTGACTCCCCGTGCGACGCGACTGGCGCATGAGGCGGGGCTGGACGTCGCGCCATTGGGTAAAATCCCCCATCTGCGCACCCCGGGCCTGCTGGTGATGGACATGGACTCCACGGCGATCCAGATCGAATGCATCGATGAGATTGCGAAACTGGCCGGCACCGGCGAGCTGGTCTCGGAAGTGACCGAGCGGGCGATGCGTGGGGAGCTGGACTTCACCGCCAGCCTGCGCCAGCGCGTGGCGACACTGAAAGATGCGGATGCCAGTATTTTGCTGCAGGTGCGCGACGCGCTGCCGCTGATGCCGGGCCTGGCACAGCTGGTGCTCAAGCTGGAAACGTTAGGCTGGAAAGTGGCGATCGCCTCCGGCGGCTTCACCTTCTTTGCGGAGTACCTGCGCGACAAGCTACATCTCGACGCCGTGTTCGCCAATGAACTGGAGATCCGCGACGGCAAGCTCACCGGCAACGTGCTCGGCGATATCGTCGATGCGAAATATAAAGCCAATACGCTGCGCAAGCTGGCGGAAAAGTATGAGATCCCAACGGCGCAAACCGTGGCTATCGGTGACGGCGCCAAAAGACCGCCCGCTGCACTGC
>OAZY01000439.1_pt1 | contig 31249 bp, 19 predicted proteins | sample 1494931 | NCBI WGS metagenome assembly OAZY01 (sample SAMEA2579921, study PRJEB22360) | human gut metagenome | biome: human gut; feature: human-associated habitat; material: faeces | place: Denmark | collected 2008/2010 | reverse complement strand
ATAGATAAGTGAAATTTTAATTATTTCATCTGTCTACTTTAGTGGGATTATATCATTACGAACTGGTATTTTCTTTATCATAATCAATAATACAATAATTGCGACCATTGTTTTTCACACGATAAAGAGCATCATCTGCCAATCTATATAATTCATCATAAGACAACGAAACACTCGAAACTACGGCACCAACACTAATACTTGTAATAATACGGGTCCCCTGGTATTCTACTTTTGAAGTTGATTTAATCATATTTTGACAATACTCAGCTACTTTTTCAATACTCTTAGGATATTTTATTAATGTTAAAAATTCATCTCCACCAACCCGTCCAAAGATATCTAAAGGATGGCTCACTTCCAATAATGCCTGAGCTATTTTTTGAAGGACAATATCACCACATAAATGTCCATAAGTATCATTAATATATTTAAAGTTATCAATATCAATAATTATCAAAGCAACTTGGGCTGCTGTATTATTTTGTAAAAACTCTTCTGCCTTTTCACGACAAGCTGCAGAATTATAAATTTTTGTTAAACTATCTTTTTGAGCCAGCTCCCGCCATAATAACTGTTCTTCTTTTTCAGAATGGATATCAATAACCTTTCCAATAATATGTGTCGGTTTATTATTCAAATCAAAAATCGGACGCAAATTAATCTTTAACCAACGTTTTTTCCCATCAATAAATTTAACAAACTCCTCACTCTCACATTCCGTCAAATTACGTAGACTCATTTCTAAAGTATCTTTATTAGAAATTGGTCTCTTTAAAAAATCTTTAATAATCGTTTCCTTTGAAAGCAGTTTGGCTCCACCTCCCATTAAAACAAGGGTATCAGTTGCAATGTTATATTCAACAAAGCAATCATGAGAAAATTCACTAATTTGTTGATAACGCTTATACTCACTTAAAATCTTTTCATTATTACGTTTATTTATATAATTACGCCAAATCAAGAAAAACAGCACAATAATGGCAACTGCCATAAGCGTAAAAGTAGCTACTTGAAGTTGATTATTTTCAACATAGTCAAAGAAAGTAACATCATTTTCACTGGTACTGGCATTAGTAAATATAATTTCTTCAATCTTACTGTAAGATACGACATCAATTCCTTTATTGATAATATCTAAAAGCTCATCCGCAACACCTGTATTAATTGCAAAATAACTGCCTTGATTTCTTAAATTCCCTTGAGGAATAATATTAATATTCTTGAAATCATAATTACTATTATAAAACAAGGCAACATGATTATTTATATACGTATAGTCAGCTGTGCCGTTTTCTACCGCTTTGATACATTCTAACTGAGTTCCATAATAATTAACTTTGTTACTACTATCTCCAACTGCGGCACTATCAACTTCAGAATCATAAATCATTGCTGCCTGTTTACCGTCTAGCTCATTAGCATTAATATTTTTATTAGTTACTAGCGTCATCGCTGAATCTAAATAAGCTTTCGTCGTAATATATTTTTCTGGATTGCTATTATACACCCCACCAATAATCATTGGTTTCTTCGTCTCAATCTGCTTATTATATTCATCAATATCATTGGCATAAATATAATTAAACTTCAAACCGCTCAGTTTTCCAATATAATTAAGCACATCAACGGTAATTCCTACAACCTTGCCTTTTTTTCATCATAATACTGGATTGGGGCTTTCCCACCCAATATAAGAACATCAATTTTTGAATTATTTGCAACAAAACCTTTCTCAGCTTCGGTAAGAATGAAATTACGGTTCGCTAAAGAAAAGTAACGTTCATGAAGATTGCTCATATAATTAGGCTGTTCTTTATTTAACTGTGTCATCGCTTCATTTAGCTCTGACATCAGTTCTTGATTTCCTTTTGTCATTACAAAATAAAATGGACGAGGCGAAAAACGTGCTACGACCCGATAATTACCTTCTTCAATTGATAAATCTGATAATACCATAGCATCTATTTCATTTCTCTCTAATGATGTTAATAAATCTGGGGTATTATCAAAAAATATTTGATTAATATTAATTCCATTAATATCTCCAAAATCTTTTAAATTAACATTAGTTTCCTTTTTAGTTGAAACAACTCCAACATTTAAATTCTTAAGAGAATACATACTAGTATCATTGATTTCAGCATTATTAGAATTAACATAGATAGCCATATTTCCCATGCCATAATTGGTTGCCGAATAATCATAATCATTGATTAAGGTATCAATATAGAGCATCCCACCCATTAAATCAATCTCGCCTGTTTTGACCTTTTCCATAGCGCTTGACAGCTGCTCATTTACTGTGCCTTCTAAGCGTACAAATTCTAAGTTCCAATTCGTAAATCGAGAGATTTCTTTTAAATATTCATAAGTATAGCCGGAATATAATCCATCTTCATCTATCTCTGTTAATCCAGATTGAATTGGATAAGCAACTTTAACAGTTCGGGAGGCTGCTTTAATTGGGATGATATTGATCAGCATTGACATAATTAACAATACTAAAATTGTTTTTAGTGTTTTCATCAAACCACCCCTTTTTACATCACAATATTATCATATTAATTATACATTAAATTGATGAACATTAAAATAAAAAGGCACAAATCATCAGAATAATTCATGCCTGTATCAATATTTTATCTAATTGTTTTAAAAACTGATTTCTTACTTCATCAGTTCTTTTAGCTGGTCCACGTGTCCGCTTACCACTTTTTCGTTGTTTAGCTGATACATAACGACTCATTAATAATTCTTCAATATTATTATCATCAATTACTTTTCCTGAAATATGCAAAACTTTAGCCCCTTTTGATAACACTAAACTTGCTAGACCATAGTCCTGAGTAATAACAAGATCATTTGCTTGAACCTGTTTCAATAAAACTAGATCAACACTGTCACTTCCCACTTCACATAGAATAGTTCTAAAATAATCATCCTGTATAAAATGAGCATAATCAACAAAAACTGTCATTTCAACCTGATATTTCCAAGCTAAATCTTTAATTGCTGGTAAATCAGGACAAGCATCACCATCAACTAAAAGTGCCATACACCACAACCAATCAACATTGCAGTTGCTAAAAAGCCACCTGCCAGACCTCCAAAATGTCCCGCCTTTGATACCTGACGATTGAAAAATGTAAAAGCTACATTAATTAAAATCACATATATGTATTGTTGCAACATATAATCAAAATAACCGCCTACAAGTATTCCTAAAGCAACCATTGCACCTAAATAACCATAAAAAATCCCACTAGCTCCTAAAGTCACAGTATTATATGCATAAGCATATTTTTTACCATGATAATAACAAGCTCCGCTAGTAGCAAGACAGCTTATGAAGATTAGATATAAATATGCGCCCGTTCCTAATAAGTATTCAAAAAAATGGCCAAGATTATAAATACAATATACATTCATAAAAATATGCATAATATCGATATGAACGAAATTAGCGGTAATAAAACGCCAATATTCTTTTTTTACTTCAATTCGCGGCATATAAAAAGCCCCGTATTTAATCGCTAAAGAGGTTTTATCATAATTACTCTTATCAATAAAATTAATTAAAATAAAGATTATAATCGATATGATAATAATAGCATTGGTTATCATCTATTCTCCTGCCTTTTCTGTTTTAATGACACTAACGCGTCTTGTTCTTTGGAGATTATGTCCTTTATCATTTGTAATTGAATAAATTACTTCATAATCACCAACTTTATCTGTATTAACATTATTTTTTAAAATTTTTATATTCTTAGTAATATCATTCCCACTACCATCAGTAGCTTTCACTCCATCAAGAGGATTAAATTTACTATTTTTTAATACCTCAATATCATCAATTCCTGTAAGAGTAGGATTATTACCATTTTGTCCAGCTACTATTTTAACTCGTAAACTGGCAGATTGATTTCCTGCCTGATCTTCAACAATTATCCTTTCAACATAAGAACCTTTTTCAGTGAACACTTTATGTGTTGACTTCTCACCATTTTCATCAATAAAATATGCAGCTATATCTGAATTATCCTCAACCTTTTCAATTAAATCAATTGCATATACTTCAGTATTTAAATGAACATTAAACGTAGATGCTTTTAATGTTACAACTGGTTTAGTTGTATCAACTATCTTTATATAAAAAGGATATTCAACACCTAAATATGTAGCAGATACTTTATATTCACCAATTTCATTTTTTAAATTCGAAAAATTCAAAATAACTTGTGATAAAATTGCCTCATTAGCATTAATATAATCTTGCGGCTTAGTCGATATTTCACTACCATATTCATAAACAAATGTATCTCTTTTGATCGTTAGGGGGGTAACATTGAAGGCACAAGCAATTAAAATTATATTTACTATGACAAAGAAGCTTAAAACAACTGATATAATTCGATTTTTCATGCTATTACCCTCTCCCATCTTTAAATCCATTTTTCTATATTCACGAACTATCTTATGCTTTTTCCAGCTAAAAATCAATGAGATTTTATGATTATTAAGACTTTTTAAGTTTCAATAATCATAACTTAGAAATTTCTAAAAAAATTCAAAAAATTACGTTAAAATAATTGAATATTTTTACTTTTTTAATTTTAAAATTTTCTCATACTCATCTAATGGCAGCGGTCGAGCACAATAATATCCCTGAATATAATCTACCTTCATTCTAATTAATTCCTCATACTGTCCAGCCTGTTCTACACCTTCAGCTACAACGACTAGCCCTAAAGATTGAGCTAAACTAATAATCGATTTCAAAATTTCTTTAGCCTTTGAATTGACCTCCAAATCATCAATCATTGTTTTATCAATTTTTAAACAATCGATTGGCATTGATTCGAGCATCATGATTGAAGAATAACCTGAACCAAAATCATCCATAGATACTGTAATCTTTAATTTCCTAAATTTATTGAGAATATCTTTTAAAATATCACGATTATCAAACAAACTTGTTTCCGTCATCTCAAATTCAATTAAATTATAGGGTATCTGATAAGCATCAATTACTTTTAGATAACTTTCAACAAAATCTTGACGATATAAATGTAATTGCGAAACATTTACCGCTATAGGAGCAACCTCAAGACCATCATCAAGCCATTTACGAATCTGCTTACACGTAATTACAAAAACATACTCATCCAATTCAATAATATTACTGCTGCGTTCTAAAACCGGTATAAATTCTCCAGGACTTATCGATCCTAGTTTACTGCTTTTCCACCTAACCAGCGCCTCAGCTCCATAAAGTCTTTTTTTCTTTGTACTATATTTTGGCTGAAAATAAACTTCAAATTCATGATTATGCAAGGCTTCCTCAAACAAGTCTTCCAACTTTTTATTTTTATACATTCTTTGACGAATGTTATCATTGTAAAAATTACAATTCTCTAGTTCATGGCGATTTTCATCACGAATCACAGTTGCGGCTCGATCAACCATTGATTCAATTCGATCATTATAATTTTCAATTAAATAAATCCCAACAATCATTTTAATTCGATAAGCTGCTTCATCATTACTGTTAATTGCATTTTCCATATTTTTAATCATATACTCTGCCCGCTTTTTCAACTGTGTAACAGAGTCATATTGTAATAAAGCAACAAAGTGATCAGCTTGAATTCGTGCACAAAACTCTTTTTCCTGCAACAAATTATTTAAAACTTTAGCTATTTTCACTAAAATAAGATTACCCTCATCATAGCCATATAAATCATTAATATACTGAAACTTCAAAATATTGAAATAAACCATTGTATATTTAGATTTGGTAGATTTTAAAATATCACCACCAGCCAGTCTAAAGCGTGTATATGAACCGCATCCCGTTACCTCATCAACTAGTGCCACTTCTTCTAAACGTTTTTGATTATTACGATACATCAATACAATTCGAGTAATTAAATATAAAATTCCTAATAAACAGCAGCCTAGCATCATATAACCTAAAAAAAGCATTCCATTAATATTATTATCAACCACCGAAGCAGGAATAACACTCAACAAATACCAATCATTAACATCAAGCTTTTGGTAATACAAATATCTAGCTTCATCTGTCCGATCATACTCTAAAAATCCACTTTTTTCATTTTTAATATTATGTTTTAAATTTTCCAGCTTTTCTTTATTTTCTTTTGAAATTGCCCCAATATCATCAAAAAAGTTAGAAAATTTAATGCTTGTCTTGTTAGAAGAATCTACAATTTTATCACCATTTTCCTTAATAATAAAACTATATCCTAAACCATCAAATGTAGAAACCGATAAAGTCTCTTTATAATACCATGATGCATAAGCTCCAAAAAGTACACAATGTTGATCATTATCAAAGGTTATGGGTAACGTATAAACACTAACTTCTTCACCATCAATCAAATCCGGCAATGTATCAGTAATTGATACTTCACCATTCATCGCTTTATTAAAACGGGTCATTTGCTGTTCATTTAATAAAATATTATTATCATCTGTCGTATAAGACTGTCCTCTCTCATCAATTATTCCAATTCGTTTAAAATTATTAATTTCATTCACTTTTTTTATTTTGTTAATAATTTTGACGGGATCAAAAGCATCCTCTTGGCTAATATAAATTGATAAATTTGCTAAAACTGCAACATTTTTTTGAATCTCTTTATCAATCACATTTACACTTTGACTAGAAATTTCTGATAACGTATTTAGAACCTGTTCTTGTGAAATTGTTTGAGATTTAAAAGCAAAAAAAGTTGCGACAACAGCAATGATCAAACATGATATCACGATGTCGACATAGATTCTTTTAAAGTTTTTAATTTTCATCTCATACACCCCACATTTATCTCTACAATATTATATCATTATCGATTAATAAAATCGATTAATTGTATAATTAAGGGTCATATTCGCTTTTGAACATGACCCTTTAACTAATTAACTCTTCTTTCTTAATCTAATCACAGCTAAAAGTGCAACTAATGATATCATTGCAAATTCAAAGAGCATTGTTTCATCACCTGTTTTAGCATTTTTCTTTGTTTTGTCTGATACCTCAGTCCCTGGCTGTTCCTCAACCTTCGGTTCCTCTTTTTGACTAGCTTTAACAGCTTCGATTTTTGTTAATAGAGCATCACTCATTTTATTAACATCTTCACTGCTAACATCATTAGCAATCAGTGCAACTGCCTGACTTAATAATTCTTCTAATTCCTTGACTAACTCAATATCATATTTATCTTTGTTAGCAAGAACTTGTTTTGCCAATTCAATTTGGAGTAGTAAATTATCTTTATTAACAACTTGCTTTAATTCATTGAAAGCTCTTAGTAATTCATCGTAGGCATTTTGAATAGCACCTTCATTAGCGTCAAGATCCTGATTAACTGTGACGGCCCTTTCATTTTTGCATTTTGTAAAACTATAAGTTCCTTACTGTTATCATCTATTAGTTTTCTTCCTGCTTCATAAGCATCTTGCAATACTTTCAAAGTAGCTGGCCGAAGATTTACTGCTTCTTTATCCAAAATCTCTTTTGCAACTTCAACGCTTACCTTTAATTCCCGGTAACTAATCAGAATGGCTTTTTCATTTGCAAGATTTGTTAGATTGGCTTGAACATCTTTTTCAACTACTTCTCCTGCTCCTAGTGCAACTAAGGCATTTGCTTGATCAAGATATCCTTTCATAACCTTAAACATTTCTGCAGAATAATCAGTTTCCATCTTAGTAACTTCATCAATCAGTGCAACCAGTTCATTAAATGATGATTCCAATGCCCTAAATGTTAAATTATCTAATGCTGTTTGCAGTTCAGATACCATCTTATCAACATCGCTTTGAGTAATATCCATTCTATCAGCCATTGCTTCAGCTGCTTCTTTGTTTTGTATGAAACTTTGCCAGCTTGAAACTGTACTATTTGCTTCACTGTACCCTTCTGCCAGTTTACTCTCCGCCACTTCAAGCACTGTTTCTAAAGCACTTTTATCAACTCTTACAACCTGTTTCTTTAAATTTGTGTATTTTTTAGACAATTCTTCTTTGAACTTAAGCATTTCTTCTTCACTGATACTTTCTTTTCCTACCACTTCATTTTCAAGATTGGTTAAATAAGCCGTGAAAGTTTGATAAGTTTCTTCTTTGATTTGACCGTGGAAATTACCCACATTCATTTCACTTAATTTATCTTTAACTTGACTAATTGTTCTAAGTAAATCATTTTTAGGATTTTCATATACTTCAATTTCATAAATAGAATATCCATACTTAGCGTTATTAGCAGCTTTTGTACCAATTAATTTAATATAACGTGCTTCAATATCACCTAATCCAGTATGATTATTTTCCTTAGCTACATTACAAGTTACATTTTTGATCGTAAACCAGTCTTTACCGTTAACTGAGCCTTTTAATTCATAGTCCACTCCATAAGCATCTTCCCAGGTAATCTTGATTTGATCAACTTTATAAACTTTATTTAAATCTACCTGGATCCACTGATCATGCGTACGTGCTGACGCCCAGCGTGATTGCTCAGGACCACTAGCACTTTGATTAATGATTCCATCAAATGCTTTATTTGATGTTTGATAATCAGTATAGCTGCTTGAAGCTGTTGCTTTTTTATTCAAAGCAACATTTTCATGAATAACATCTATTCCTGTATCATAAAGATTTTTAATTTCTTCATTATTCAATAAACGATTATAAACTTTAATATTATCTAATGTTCCTACTAAATTTTGTCCAATCTTTTGTAGTGGTAAATTGATTGAAGCTGAATCATACCACTTATTCCCCGAATTGGTAAGAATTGGTCCATTGATTGTTGATTTAACTACTCCATCTAGATAAGCATTAGTATATTTTTTATCAGAAGTAAAAGCTAATTGATATAATTTTCCCTTTTCAAGTTCTATATTATGCTCATAATGATAACTATCACGATCGTACATCAGCTTGTATTTACCATCAATTTCTTTTAAATAGATTTTTCTTGTTTGATACTTTGTATCAATCCACTGATTACATTCTTCTATTGGCATTGTTTCTTCAAATAATACAATATCGCCTGTTTGTGATTCATCGATTTTTAAATCAAAAGCTAAAGTATACGGCCATTTCAATGCACTATGCTGCATTTGTAGATAACCATCACCATTTAATTTCAATGCCTGACCTTCATCAGTTGTTTCAACTGTTGCTTTGATTGCAGTAGCATCATAACCATTTCCAGAATTATCTTTAATGACTAAATTATCCCCTTGTTTTGAAGTATTTTCCATATCAAAGTCATATACTTTTTCTGTTTTACTGCTAATTTCTTTATCCATCTCAACATTTGGACCAGTACCTAAAGTATTGACCTCAGCTTTAAATTGGTCATATGACTTGTCATTATCTTTACCGTACCAAAAGGTTTGAGCATATATTGGTAAGATACTTTGTGTTCTTGCAAAAACATCATAAACAGAAATCCCATTAAAGATTCCTCGGTCATTCCATAATGAAATCGAACCCCCAACAATTTTTGGATGTCCTTCAGCAACATCAACTCCAGCGCCCATTTTATCTCTAAATTTTCCAGCACTTAAGTTATTGTACATTTCTTCTTCTTTCGCAAAATCTGGATAACCATTATTCCCGCCAGGAACAATATAACCATACTTATTAGTTGCGTTAATTAATTTATAATCCTGATTAAATAATGATTTTAAACTGATTGCATAATTTGCCCAAGCATCCATAATTGGATAATCTGGTATTTTTGTTTTATCAGAATCTACACATCCCATAGAAGCCCATGCCATTGGCGTTTTACCATATTTATTATAAACAAGATCCATTACGTATTGAGTATACTGGGTCATATCTTCCTTGTATGCACTATTGTACTCATCAAGCCCTACATTAAATGCATCGGTTACAAAAACCGGATTATCTCCCCCCATATATTCTTCATATAGATCAGCAATAAATTTATACACTGTTTCTTTTTTATCAGATTTTAAGCGTATATCTAAATGTGTTCCATCAAATCCTAATTCAGAATTATTGTCAATAAACACTGCTGAATGTGCTGGAGTATCGAACTCAGAAACAATTCTAATTCCATAATCCTCAGCATAATATTGGAAATCACGATACTCACCTTTTGTATAATAACCATCTGTTGCCGTTAATCCTGGAATATCTGACTCCAATCTAAAACGCGAATGACCGTTGTATGAAGTATCATTTAAATGTACTTGAATATCTGTGAACTTGTACCAAGATGCATATTTAACAAAATCTTTTAAATACCACATTGGCATATATTTACGGGCAACATCCAACATGAATTTACGATATTCATATTTAGCATAATCTCGTGCTTCACCTTTATTAATTGTCAGTGCATCCCCACTTGCAACTAATGCTTGTAAAACACTGCGTGTTCCAAAGAAAATACCTTGATAAGTCGTTGACTTAATTGTAATACTATCCCCAATTTCTAATGTATATCCCTGATCACCAATAGTGGTATCCGCATTTTCTTTAGTTAATAAAATATCTCCTTTTTTTACTGTTGTATTACTAATTTCTAATTCTAATCCAAATAAATCCTTAATATCATCTTTAGTAATTTGAGCTGCTTTATATAAACTTTCATCTTGAACAATAATTCTAGAATTATTAGTTAATTGATAAGTTCCTGTTGCTCCATTCCATTCTTGAATCGTTGGAACTGTAGTAGGGACAGGATTACTATCTAAAGCAACTGAATTTTGCCCTGGAATTATAACTGGAATATTTTTCATTTCCTTAGTTGCATTAGTTCTTTTATCTTTAATAATATAAGTAACTAACACTTCCTTATCTACCAATGGCTTATGAATCATTCCATTATCTTCAACTACAAAGTCAGTATCACTACAAAAAATTTCTGCTACAATATTATCATTATCATAATGATATACTGGCATCTTATCCATATTTGAAGTAATTGTTCCGATTGTAAAATCTTTGGCAATATCATCAACTGTAAGACTATTATTTACTTCTTCATAAATTTCCATTTCCCAAATAGAAATCGGTTTAGCACTACCAACACCATTACTTGCTGTAGCATATAAACGAACAAACCGAAGCTGTAATTGGATCAAAATCAAATTTTTCCCAACTTCCCTTACCATCATCTACATTTACAAATGTTATCCAATTTTTATCAGTTCCAACATCATTAGAATATTGCAATACATATTTTGTCGCAAAAGCATTTTCCCAAAAAATATGTATTGATGAAAATGTCATTTCTGCTTCTAAATCAACATAGATCCATTGGGGACTCTTAGTAATATTTCCACTTGACCAGCGTTCATTATAATCATTACTGTATTTACCATCAAAGGCTCCACCTGGTCCAAGACGATCCAAATTAGCTTCATTGCCAGAAGCATATGCTGGTTTATTTAAAGCAATATTAACTGGATCATTACTAGTATCCTTCTTAACTCTTAAAACTTCTAATTCTTTTAAACCAATCGTACTTTCTCCGCACTTAGCTTCAATCAGTTCAATTTTCACATAGCGGGCAATTGTATTTTCTTCCATTTCCCATTCTTCATCGCCACCAGTACCCTCTTCGTGGAATAGGACTTGTCCATATTTTTGGTCGGTCTTAGCCATATATAGTTTATAACGAAATGCAAAATTACTAGCCCACTTTAATGTAATTTTTTCAAAACTTTCCTCTTTCCCTAAATCAACTATAATACTTGGGTTTGTACTAATATTACCTACTTCCCATTTAGTATCCATCTTACCATCAACTGCATTGCTCCCCTCATTGCCGGCAATAGCACTACTCGCCACAACCACTTTATCCAATGCGATATTTTCACACTCTTGTTCAGCAGCTACATTTGTAATAAGTTGGTTAAATGTAGTAAATACCATCAAGAGTGATAATAATGAAATAAAACCTTTCCTTAATATCTTTTCCATAATTCTTCCCTTTCTTTGATTAATAAAAATCTTACTTATTTTCCCTCTGTGCATGTCCCTCCTTTTTTTGAAGCCAGATGTTTTTAGTAAAAAAAGACAAGACTAAAAAGCATCCCGCTTTTTCGGTCTTGCCTACTGAAAGTAACAATCCTTTGCTATATTTTTAATATAGCACTATTTATACATAAAAGAAATGTGTCTATACAATTACGGTACAATGTTTCGTATAAAAGATATAAACATGGCACAATGTTCCATATAAAAACCCCCTAAAGTGATAGATATCTAGAATTCTGGACACATATCACTTTATAGAGGGTCACCACAAAAATACTGTTTTTAATTAATCAAATTTTTTACGACAAATTAATCCCATTAGAGCTATTCCTAATAATCCTGCATAACCAAATAAATTAACATCATCACCTGTTTTTACAGATTTATCACTTGTATCAGTTACTGGTTTGTTAGTTGGTGTTTCCGTTTCCTCACCAGGTTTTACTTCTATTGGTTTTAAAGCACCATAAACTTGATTTAATGAATCTAACATAGCATCTAATTCCGCCTGAGATACATCTTTACTATCTAATAATTCTTTTGCTGCCTTAATCATTGTTTGAAGTTTATTCCATGAATCTTGATCATAATTAGCTTGATCTAGATCTTTTATCGCTTCAGTTATTTTATTGATAACTTTTTCAAGGTCTTTTGAATTACCTAATTCTAGAAGTTTCATCGCAGCCTCTCGAACTAATGCAACCATTGCATCTACTTGTTCTTGGTTAACATCACTATTATCGACTACCATTGCATTTGCTGCCTGATATACTCCTGCAAATTCTGCCCATGTACTTATTGTATAATCAGCCTCATCGTATTCTTTTAATAATTTCGCTAATTCTTTAGTATTTCCTCGTTTTTCTAAATTAATTTCATTAAGAGCAGCTATCGCATTATCTACATCCACTTGATTTAAACTTACATTTTCATAAACAAGCTTAGCAGCATCAACAATTGTTTTCATCGTTTGCCATGAACTCGTTGTATAATCAGTTTCTTGAAAATTATCATAACTTTCAATAGCTGTTTTTAATTTACTTCGATCCAATTTAACTAAACTACTATCTAAAGTTTGTAATTGTCCCATTGCTTCATTTACTTTAATATAATCATCAGCATTATCAATTAATCCTTTAATAGCAGTTAATTTTGTATTAAAATCAACAAAGCTATCCTTTGTGAAATCTTTTTCTTGATATAGACTAACTTTTTGATATAGTTCATTTAATTCGTTTTTTGAATAAATCACACTATCTTCTATTGAGTTGATTATCGCAGTCACTTCTTTTAATAGCTTGCCAATTTCCTCAGTAGAAATTTCTGTACCGTCTGCAAGTGCTAAATAATCCTCAAATTTTTGTTCAAATACTTCATAATCATCTTTAGCAATATTTCCATTTTTATTACCAGCATCAAATTTTGCTAGCTCAGCTTGACCTTCTTTAACTAATGCTCTTAATCCCTCATTAGTACTTTGATATACTTCTAATTCATAAATTGAATATCCCCAATTACGATTTTTAGCATCATGACAAGCAATTCTTACATAACGTGTTTCAACATCACCTAAGTCTTTATGAGTTATTTCTCCTCCAGTACCATTAGTAATATCTTTAATGTCAAAGAAGTTTACACCATCCAATGAGCCTTGAATCGTGTATTTAGTTGCATAAGCACCTTCCCAAGAAATAAATACTTTATCAACTTTATAGTTTGCCCCTAAATCTACCGTAAGATCTTGTTCAACTGTTCCATATTCAGTATCGCCTTCATTAGTTCCTGCACCTGTTGCCCGTTTGCTTGACCAGCGATTAGTTGTAACTTTAGTATTGTCTCCATCAACTGCTAAATTTGGTGTCAAATTAGGAGTAAGTGGATTTACGGAAGATGCAGTTGCATTTTTGTTTAAAGCTAAATTTTCTAATTGAATATAACCTAATTCATCAGAAATTTCTGTCGCACTAAAGGTTTTATTATAAATCTTAATGTTATCAACACTACCTTTTGCATTATTTAAGATTTTTTCAACTGGTAAAACAAATGTACTAGAATCTTTACGGTTATTAATTGCAGTGCCCATATTAATTCCCGTTGTTATCGCTTTTCCATTAATGTATAAAGTCGTATTCTTTTGATCACAAGTCAAAGCTAAATTTACCCAAGTATCTTTGGGAAGTTCATAATCAAAAGTAAAGTTATATCCACTACGTGAGTATCCTATTTTTCCAGTTCCATCGATATTAGCATACATAACACCATCATCACCACTAAATATTTCGGTATTTTCAGATGTATTGCTGTCTAATTTAATATCCATCATTACTGTATAAGGATAACCAATTGATTTATATGGCAATGCCACATACCCATCTCCATTTACAGTAGCAATATTATTACCATTAGCTTTTTCAATAATTGCGTTATTCAATGTAGCATTATAATTATTTCCTGAAGTATCTACTGCTTTTCCATTTTTAATTGTTTCAAAATCAATTGCTGTAATATTTTCTCCTTTTGATTCGACTACCCTTCCCGGATTTGCCCCAGGTACAACACTATTTAATTTATTAGCCCGTTCAACAAACTCAGCAGCAGTTTGACCATCCGTCTTTTCTCCATACCAAGTTTTTTCACTAGTAATCATAACTGCATCAATAAAACGATCGTAAATATCAAACCATGTAAATCCTCCACCATATGAAGTCATATCATTCCATACACAGAATTGACCACCTTTAGTTTGAGGATGAGCAATTGGCATGATTGCAGTACCTTGTCCGGCATTTCGACTTGGTGAGAAATTATTAACATCGAACTTATCATATAATGAAGCAATATCCAAACGATCTGGATAACCAGCATTAGCTCCAGGAACAATATATAACCATCCCCCACAAGTATTGATGATATCATAACCGGCATTATAAGTTTCTTTAACATCTGCCCAATATGGTGCCCATAAGTTAACCGTAGCATCATTTGATACTGGTGTTGTTCCGTTAAATCCTCGACTACCTAAAGACCCCCATAACCTTGTATCATATCCTTTATCATTAACATAATTAATAAAATGATCAGTCCATTTACGCATTTGCTCTGAATATGATTTATCATATTCATCTGTTCCAATATGGAATTTATCACTTTGAATAACAGGATTTGGCCCATCTAAATATTCATCCAGAACAGCTTCAATAACATCATAAGAGGATTGTTCTCTAATATCCAACGCCCCTGCTTTAAGCATTTTTACTCCAGGAACATTTCTAAAACATTCAGCATGATATGGCGTATCAATTTCCGTAATTACATTGATTCCATAGTTTTTCATGTCAATCTGATATTGACGATACTCCTCTTTAGTGTAGCTGCCATCAGTAGCTGTAATCATTGGATAAGTATCGCACTCTAATCTAAAAGCTGAATACCCTGTAGCTCCCCAATAATCATTTACATGAACTTGAACTTCATTAAGTTTATAGTATGCCATATAAATAGTCATTTCTTGTAAATACTCCATTGGAATATAAGTACGAGCTACATCTAGCATACCTGCCCGAACCTCATATTTAGGGTAGTCCCGCGCTAATCCTTTAGCTACATTATTCATCCCATCATTCTGCGAAAACATTTGGGTAATTGAAATACCACCATATAAAATTCCTGTTTCATAGTTAGATTTAATTTCAATCATATCATCGATGGCAAGCGTATATCCTTCTTTCCCTAAGTTGTCAACACTACCATCTTTTACTAAAACAATATCACCACTCTTTTCACCACTAGTAACAATTTCAAGTTCATGTTTGATCATCTCTTTTAAATAAAACTGAATTTGTTTAGCAGTAGCTTCCAAACTGGCATCTTTAACAACAATTTTTGAATTCTTTGATAATGTGAATTCTCCTTCATTACCTTTCCATTCCCGTAATCCCGGCATTACATTAGGCTTAGCATTAATACTTTCTTCCTTGTTATAAGCTCCAGGTACAATAAAGTTAATATCGGCTTCACTATAAGCAATATCAATTTCATCATTCAAGTTTTTAACTTGATATAATACATTAATATCCATATCTTCCAATGGCCGAGTAATTGTTCCATCCATTGCTACAACCTGTTTATTATCGCAACCGTATAAACTAATTTCAAAGCCATCAGGTACCGCTGGTAAAACAATTTTATTACCATTGATTTGTGGCGCTTCCTTATTCAATGACTTTAAAACTTCATCAGCAGTTGTAACTGTATGATCTCTTTCTTTATATACTTCAAATTCATAAATACTGCCACTATATTTATTTTTATTAGTATGGGTCCAGCGTTTTAATTGAACATACTTAACATATCTTGCTTTTGTTGCTTCAATTTGAATCTCTTTAATTTCACTAGGTCCTCCATCTGGAAGATCAGCAGCTTCATAAACATCTTGATAGTTTACACCGTCAGTAGATACTTGAATTTTAAATGCTGGTGGGCATGATTCATAATTGATTACAAATTCAGATACTGTCTTACGACTTCCTAAATCTACTAATAACCATTGATTATCTGCAGTTTTACCAAAAGATACCCGACTATCACTAGAAACAATACCATCTACTGCCATTGGAGCAGTCCATCTTCCATCATTCACCTCTAGTCCTGATACACTAACGTCTTTATTTAGAGCTAAATTAGGATATCTTGTTTTAAGATTATCCTGTGCTGTTTGAATATCTTTAACAGCCTTATTGATTTGCTCTTGAGTAGCATTTTGATTAAGCAGTTCCCCTGCAACCAATTTTTCATCTAAAGTGTTGTAAGAAGCGTTACTATATTTACCTTCATCTAAAGCATTAGCATCGCTAATCACAAGATCTAAATAATCTCTAGAAGCAACTGGTTGATCTAATAACTTAGCATCAGCATAAAATAAATTATGATCAGATAAATCTGTTTCAACCATTGTAATATTACTAATTTCTAAATTTCTAGAAGTAATAATATTATCGACTGCACTAGTCTTCATACTTGCATCAGTACCATTAAAGGTATCGTACCACTTTCCACCTTTACCATTTGCAATGTTGTAATCTTCTAAAAATGGATAAATTTCATTGTGATTTTGATCTACATTAAAATCCCCAAAAGCAACTTTATATTCTGCCGGATCTTGATCCATAGTTGCTTTTAACTCTAATAACTGTTTCGCACGAGCTTCTACTGACTCATGTGTCAAATGAGTATTATAAACTGCAATAACTTTACCGTTTACTTCAATTTCTCCTTTTTGCCATGCTCGAGCTTCTTTAATTCCCTCACTATTCAAAGCTCCACCATTTGTGTTGATTAATTCTAAGTTTGACAGTAGTGCAACACCATAATCACCACCACCAGTTTCAATTGCTTTTTGAAATGAACTGTAAGCATAATCACCTTGCTCTACAAACTTCTCTAACATATTGTATGGATTACGACTTGTATTAATATCCACTTCCTGCAATCCTACGATATCAACATTATTTCTCTTTAATAATTCATTTAACTTAACTACATCAGTTTTCATATTAGCTTCAATATTAAATGTTGCTAATCTGACATTATCGGTTGCTGCAGTAACTTTCATCATTGGCATAACTTGCGATATAACTGTTACTGCTGCAACTAAAGAAGCTATAATTCTTTTTGTTCTTCTCATTTTTCCCTTTCCTTTCTTAAAAAATAGTCTACTTTATACTTAATGTTCCCTCCTTTAAAACACTAAAAAAGGCACGACTAAAAAGCTTTAATTAGTGCTCTTTGGTCTTGCCTACTGAAAGTAACAATCCATTAATATTTATTATCTATCCATATTATTAACATAAATACGTTATTTTTTAAACATATGCATTTCTTTTGGAACAATGTTTCTAAATAAAAGCTCACAAATAAAAAAAAGCTGGCACATTGTACCAACTCAAAGTAAAACTATTTCACTGTCTGTGATAATTCAGTATAGTCAATCAATTTATCCATACTCAATTCATGATTTGAAGCAATCACACAGCCCACGAGCGTATTTAAAACATAACGTATTGCAGTTGTATAAATAACAGGAGCTAGATCTGAATAACTAACTCCAGTAGGAATAGTAATCACTTCTTTACAACAAGTTTCAAAAGTGGAATTAATATATCCCGTAACAGCAATCCCAGGAATTGCAATTTTATGATTTAATCTTATCTTCTCTAATAATTGAACATTATGTTCACGATGATTAACATAGATTGCTAATGGATTAGCCGATTCACTTAAACAATTTAATGCTACCCAAAAGTTATCGGTTGCAATCTCTACAGCTTTTCCAATCCGAGCCATCATATACTTAAATTCGTGTCCAATCTGCTCATTAATTCCATCTGCAAAAATATAGATTATTGTAGCCTTGTTGATCAACTTAGTTATAGGTTCAATTTGTTGATAATTCAATAACAATTTTGTTCGATCGATTGTATCTTTTTCAACACTTGCAATTTTTTCCATAACAGAAAAAGCTGTTTCTTGTTTTTTTATTTGAAATAAGATTTTATTATTTCCTTTACTCATCATATTTTGTAATTCATAAGCTAAATCGACCTTAAAATCAGAAAAACTACCATCATAAATTTTTTTTATGACTCGCATTACAGTCGATGCCCCAGTATATGTTGTTTTAGCTAATTCTCTAATTGTAAGATGTAATATCTCCTCCTTATTTTCAATAATATAATCTGCGATTTTAGATTCCGACGCTGAAAAATCTTTCTTTTCGGTCAGTTTTGCTATTATACTCATACTCTTTCCCCTTGCTTATAATAGTAACTTGACCCCTCCTCCGTGTATTCCATTGTATATACAATATAACACAAACAATGAATATATCAATCCTTTTTCTTTTACAGAAAAAAGAAGAGCGTTAAATTAAACGCTCCTTAATCGATATTTACCCTAATCTAGATAATACCTTTTCTTTTCCTAATAAGCAAATTGAACTCGCAAGATCAGGTCCATGCATGATTCCTGTTGTTGCAATTCTAAGTGGCATATATAACATTTTTCCCTTAGCTTTAGCCTCTTTTTGAGTTGCTTTAATACAAGCTTGAATATTTTCTTTAGTAAATTCTTCTAAATTCTCTAATTGCGCTTTAAATACTTTTAACGTATTAGGAATAGTTTCATCTTTCATAAATTCTTTAGCTTCTTCATCTAAATTCAATTCATCTGTAAAGAATAAATCGACTAAACTAACAATTTCTTTACCATAAGATAATTGATCATGATACGTTGCAACTAAATCATTGATCCATTGTTCTGATTTACTTGATAGATCATAAGCCTCTTCTAAAAATGGTCGACATAATGCAACAACATCTTCTAATGATCTTTCTTTAATATAACGATTATTGACCCATGTTAACTTATCTTTATCAAACATTGAAGGTGATTTAGATAATCTCGTTTCACTAAATTCTTTAATTAATTCTTCTTTTGTGAAAATTTCTTGTTCTCCTTCTGGTGACCACCCTAATAGAGCCATAAAGTTAAACATTGCATCTGGTAAATATCCTTCTTCTTTGTATTGTGAAACAAATTGCATGATACTTTCATCACGTTTTGATAATTTCTTTCTTTGTTCATTTACAATTAAAGTCATATGTCCATAAGTCGGTGCTTTCCATCCTAACATTTCAAAAACCATCATTTGTTTTGGCGTATTACTTAAATGTTCTTCACCTCTAAAAACATGTGTTATTTCCATGGTATGATCATCAATTACAACTGCATAGTTATAAGTTGGAATCCCATTGGCTTTAACAATTACCCAATCACCAATATCATTCGATTCAAATGATACATGTCCACGGATCATATCATCAAACTCATATGTCTTATTTGCAGGCACTCGAAGTCTAATTGTATAAGGAATTCCTGCTGCTTCTTTAGCTGCTACTTCTTCAGCTGTTAAATCACGACATTTACGATTATACATTGGTGCAACACCAGCTTCAACTTGGCGTTCATGTTCAGCATCTAATTCCTCTGGGGTGCAGAAGCATTTATATGCTAAACCTCGATCTAATAACTCTTGAGTATATTTACGATAAATATCCAAACGTTCCATTTGACGATATGGCGCATACTCTGGTTTTGGATTTAATGGTGATTCATCTGGAATAATTCCTAACCACGCTAGATTTTCTAATTGGCTAGCCTCACCACCTTCAATATTTCTTTCAATATCAGTATCCTCTAACCTAAAAATAAAATCTCCACCATGATGTTTTGCAAATAGATAATTAAATAAAGCGGTTCTTGCTCCCCCAATATGTAGATGTCCAGTTGGACTAGGAGCATATCTTACTCTTACTTTTTCCATTCTTAAATCCCTTTCTTCTTTAACATAACCACACATTGAGAAACAGCACCTTCTTCATGACCAACAAAGCCAAGCTTCTCACCACGGGTTGCTTTAATATTAACATCAGCAATATCACATTTTAAGATCCTGCTAATATTTTCCTTCATTTTTTGGATATGAGGTGCCATCTTTGGTTTTTCAATCAAAATGATTGCATCAAGATTACTTATTTCGTAACCGCGATCATCCATCATTTCATAAGTTTTTTCTAATAGCACTAAAGAACTAATCCCTTTATACTGAGCATCAGTGTCACTAAAATGTTTCCCAATATCACCTAATCCTAAAGCCCCAATAATACTTTCAATAACGGCATGACATAAAACATCAGCATCACTATGTCCTAACAAACCACGCTCATGTTCGATTTCAACACCACCCAAAATCAACTTTCGTCCTGCTACTAGCTGATGAATATCAATTGATTGTCCAATTCGATACATACTCTCACTCCTCCACGCCATATTCTAACACAAAAACGCCCTATATTCTAGGGCATTTTCAATGCTCAAAGTTTACTTATCTTCTTTCTTAGCTTTCTTTTTGCGATAATCCTCTTTACAGTATTCTATTGTTACAATAGCTGTTGCTCCAGCTAAGTCTAACATTAAATCTTTCATCGTATCGCCTAAAGCTGCATGTCCTTCTAAAGGCACATCTTTTTGGCCATATAAAGTTCCTCGCGTAGACTTCATATACTGCTGATTATTAGTCCCAAAAATATCATCAACCAAATACTCTCCAATTTCCCATAAAGCACCCAATGCTAACGAGAACAATACTACACTAGTGCAAATAAACATATGTCCCATCGATATATTTACACTTTCACGTTTAACAAAATAATCAATTAAAACAAAACCTGCATAAGCTAAGATCACACCTGAAAAAGCATGTAGTATTGAGTCCCAAATAGGTATTTTTTTATAAAAATCAAACACATCACCAAGTACAAATCCACAAAAAGCAAATACAGTTAGTGAGGTTTCTAACATAATCGGAATTTTTAAATCAAGTCGTTCCTTTAACTGTTCTGGTAAAATTATAATTCCTATCATTAACAATAATTGAACAATTGAAAAAATCAGACGTCGCTTCTTTTTCATATCATCAACAATGAATAAAAAAATCACTGCTGCCACTAGCATTGCTAAAGTAAGAATACAAATTATTCCTTTAATTATCTTAAATTTCTTAGTTGATTTAGTTTCAAGCATATTACCGCCTCCATAATATACTGTATTATAACAAAAACAAACAAAAATTCCCATCAATAAAAACTTAAGAATTAATAAACAAATTCATAACTAAGACATAAATAACTCATTGCCTCTTCAAATAACTTATCTAAACGCATTTTACGTTCATATATAAGCCCATCAATATCTACGATAAACTGGTATTCACTTAGTGGTTCTTGTCCTAAATCTACTTCTCCCACAAATGCAACTCGACACGGACAATTGAATTGAAAATATCTAACATCCTTATAAAACATCGTTCGATGATCTAAAAAACTTCTAAACGTTTCATGAAGACTGATAAAAATTACCAGATCATCTTTAGATAATGCATATTCATCAAAAATATCCTCCTCCTTACCTAAATAAATAGGAATTTCAAAATCTATCCCTAGATGAATAAAGGCTTTCATATAAATCATCAAACTAAAACAATTACCATCCCCCAAAACAATAACACGTTTAGCCTCTTTAATTATTTTTCCTAATTTAACAGCCTGTTTGTCTAGCTGTTCTTCCTTATAGTTATATTTTATTGTTTCCAAGGCTGTGATGCCTTTAATACTCTCCAATGTGATTATTTCCCTAAAAGAAGTAAAGGTATTAACCCCCAGGCTATTTAAATACCGCATCAATGATGTTTTTGATACCCCAGCTTCTTTAATAAACATTTCTAATGAATAATCTTTGATTCGATTTCCGAGCATCAATGTTTTTTTTACTGATCTGATATTCTACACTCCCACGCTTATTAGCACTTTGAGCCATCATAACCTTCCCCAAAATCATCTGCCTAGTTCTCCTTTATATATAATTCATAATATCTTGTTTTAATCATATCTAGATAAAACATAAAAACATACTGCCCCTCATAATAATCATTATCAGTATTTAATGAAATTAAAAAATCACTCTCTAATAATGCCCCGTGTTGAGTAATTAATAACTTCTTACAAGGACCATTTAAGATTTTTAAACGCATTGTTGTCCCTACCATATTCATTGTTCTTCCCATCATTGAAAAAAGCCATACAAAATCATCTTTTTGAGGAACTAGAGCCTTATCTTCATACATCGAACTACGAATAAAATCCTTTCCAAACAGTTTCATATCTATTTGAAAATCATGTGTTAAATTCAACAATCCCATCGCCCCATACATGATAATACGCTTACTTTGATAGATTTGCTTGCAAATCCGATCAATTAACTCAACATTAAAAAAATCATTAAAATCATTATAATTAGTTAAGTTAAAAATAACTCTTGCAAGCGGTTCTTGTTTTTGCCACTGACACTGTTTTACTACTTGCTCTTTACGAATATCACACCACAAGCCAATCCGCTCTTTCAAGATTGAAAAATTGTTGCAGTCATACAATTTATAAAATCGTTTAAACTGACTCCCATTAATATTAGTTGTTTCTAAGAAATCCTCTAAACTCATATCCTTTAACCAAACACAATTCTCTATCACTTTCCGAGCAATATAGGTATTATTATCATTAATATCGACACAGTTAGCAACATCCAAAATACTATCTAATAAAGTTATATTTTTTATCATAGCGCTTTCACCTCTGGGTATTAGTATACTATATTTCATTAATTTTTTGGTGAAATTACTCGATTTTTATTATTAATAATATTTTTTACTTAATACTACTGTTCCCGCTAACAATGATAATCCAGTCATCATAGCCATCAATTCAACTGTACTATCATCACCTGTTTTAACTGCTTTCTTTGCTTCCTCAGAAGCAGTTGTTTCAGTTTTAGAATTATTCGACTCTTCTTTTTCTACTGGAATATTTTCTGAAGCATTTGTCTGTTTAAATAACCAATTCATTGGTGAACCTTCTTCATTATGGTTAAGTACTTTTACCCACGACCAATGTAATAAACCTTCAGCAATTCCTTCGTCAGCCATTTCTTGATTTGACCAGATTGTTAAGTGATTATTTTTAGCACCTAGATTATTTAAAGCTTCATACATAGCTTTTGAACTATTAACATTGCATGTAGTATCATTTTGAGCATGTGTAAAATAAATTGGTAACTCTACTAAAGAAGCAGTATCAACTTGTTTGCTTACCATCATTTCTTTTGTTTCATCCCAAGTGTATACTTGTCCTTGGAAAGCAGTTTCAAAATTTTCAACAATTTGTTCATAAGAATCTTGATAATTATAATGTACCCACACAATCGGATCCATTGAACAACAAGCTATCGCACCCGCAAAAAGTTCTGGGTATTGCATAATAAAGCGCATCGTTGCGCCACCACCACTTAATGCTCCTGTAACATAAACACGATTTTGATCAACTGTTCCTTCTGCAATTAATTTTTTTATTAACGCTGCTTGTAAAGCGTTATTTTGATCGATCAAAGATTTCTTATCTTCATCAAAAGCTGTCCCGTAGCTATAGTTTGGATTAGAAACTTGAATTTGTAATACCGCTGTATTATATCCTGCCTCTACCCATGCAGTTAAACCTCTATTAGCAACAAGTGTATTTTCTAATTGCCCTGCATATTCTCCACCACCATGATTCCATACTACTAATGGAACATTTTTCATGTTAGTTCCATCACTATTTTTAGGCAAATATAAAGCATACTCACGAGTTAATCCCGCATATGTAAACGTTCCTCTGATTGCATCATCCAAAGTTTTTGTTTTCAATGTAGTCACATTATCTTTATTGAAACTTAACACACCATATTTGTTGCAGGTAACCTGCCAAGGATTTTTACTAAAATCAGGATTGTATCGTCCAGTATAATCAAAGGCTTTTACATTAAGAATAATTGTATTTCCTTTAATTTCTAAACTAATTCCATCATCTAAATAATCATCTGCTAAAGCATTTGTCGCAACGTCGTAGGGTACTGAGCTAACGTTATTAGTAATATCAAAATCTTCAGCCTTTAAATCATTTACTAAATTAATATCATTGACAGTGATTTCAAATGAACTCACTTCTCTTTATCCATCCCTAACATATGTATTAGCAACAATTGAAGTAACTTTTAATTCCTCGATTGCACTAATATTTGTTGTAATAATGCCTAGGGTCATTACTAATGTCATCATCATTGCAAATAGTTTTTTTATTTTTCTCATTTTACTTCCTCCTATATCAATTATTATAGTTGTAAGCGAATACAATGATAATGACTAATCAGGGGAGTTTGTATCTTGATTTAGGACTAAAGTTACTATTTATTCACTAAGTATCATATTACGGTACTATATAAAAAGGATAGGTGCAATACCTACCCATGATATTTTCGCTTATGAGCGGCTGTAATCAAACCCTGAAATAGCGGTTGAGAACGATTTGGTCGACTTGTAAATTCTGGATGAAATTGGCAAGCCACAAAATATGGATGTTCCTTAATTTCCACTATTTCTACCAAATTACGTTCAGGATTAATGCCTGCAATCGTAAGTCCATGTTCAACTAAAGCGTCTTTATACTCATTATTAAATTCATAGCGATGACGATGACGTTCTTGAATCATATCGACCCCATATAATTCTCTAGCATGTGTACCGGCAGCCAGTTCACAATTATAATCACCTAAGCGTTGAGTTCCACCCATATCAGTTAATGATTGATCAGACATTAAATTAATAATAGGATTTTTTGTTAGTTCATCAAATTCTAATGAATTAGCATCTTTCAAGCCGCAAACATTACGGGCGTATTCAATCGTTGCCAGCTGCATCCCTAAACAAATTCCAAAAAATGGTAAGTTATTGATTCGTGCATATTCAATTGCATCTATCATTCCTTCAATTCCGCGGTTACCAAATCCTCCAGGAACTATGATTCCATCTGCTGTTTTTAACTTTTCAGCGACATTATCTTTTGTTATTTCCTCAGAATCAACAAATTCAATATTTACAACACTATTTTCATAATATCCCGCATGTCTTAAAGCTTCATTTACTGACAAATAAGCATCTGGTAATTGAGTATACTTTCCTACCAAAGCAATTGTTATTTCATGATCTAAACCTTTAACCCGTTCAATCAAACTCTCCCACTCACTCATATTTGGTTGTGGGGCCTCAATTCTTAGATGTTCAAGGACAAGATCATCCATATGCTGATCCAATAACATCATTGGTAATTCATATAATACTTCAACATCATAATTTGAAATTACGTTTTTTGTTGGAACATTACAGAATAATGAAATTTTATCTTTAAGCTCTTGTTCAATATACTTCTCACTTCGACATACAATAAAATCTGGCTGAATCCCTAAACCTCTTAGCTCCTTAACACTATGCTGTGTTGGTTTAGTTTTAACCTCATGACTCGCTCCAATATAAGGTAATAGTGTCGTATGAATATAAAGAGTATTATCATAACCTAAATCTAAGCGTACCTGTCTAATTGCTTCTAAAAACGGTAAACTTTCAATATCTCCAGTCGTTCCTCCAATTTCAGTAATTACAATATCTGCATTAGAACTTGATGCTGCAGCATAAATTTTTGCTTTTATTTCATTTGTAATATGCGGTACCACTTGTACCGTAGCTCCTAGATAATCCCCTCGACGTTCTTTAGATATAACATTACTATAAATTCGTCCTGTAGTAATAGATGAATTACGATTTAATTCTTCATCAATGAACCTTTCATAATGCCCCAAATCTAAATCGGTTTCAGCACCATCTGCCGTTACAAAAACCTCACCATGCTGATATGGTGACATCGTTCCTGGATCAACATTGATATAAGGATCTAATTTTTGCATAAACACTTTTAACCCTCGCTGTTTTAAAATTCGACCTAACGATGCAGCAGTTAAACCTTTACCAAGGCCTGATACGACCCCACCTGTTACAAATATATACTTTGCCATTTTCTATTCTCCTTTTTGTTTTATATCAAAATAAAAATGTCTTCCTCTGGAAGACACACTGTTGCCCTTTTACATTCTAGCAAATTTTTATTATCTAGGCAAGAATTTTTTTGCACTAACAAATAAAAAAAAGGAAGCATTGGGGAATACTTCCTTTAATGTATAGGTCGTTCTTGGGGAAGAAGGGGGTGACCTATACTTATATATTATCTTGTCTTGACGACATTTGTAATAATATCGGAGAAATGTGAACACTTTATGAACTTTTAAAAAAAATGTATAAAAAAAGGAACAATTTCTTGTTCCTTTTCTGCATAGGTGATTATATGGGAGAGGGGTCACCTATGCAAAGTATTATTGTCTTTCTTTGACATAGCCATAATACTCCATTATTATGTCTCATTTATGGTCAATTGTCAATTGGTTATAAACATTTTTTGAAATAATAACACCATTTGCCCTTTGATATTCCTTCTCTAAATAGTTTTGATAAGTACCCGGAGAAATAATTCCATTTAAATCAATAATATCCATTCCTGCTTTTCCCATAATTGCTTCAGCTAACTTAACACAATTAGACCCTAAAACAAAATATGTTTTATAGCGTCCTCTTTTAAATTTAAAAAAGCTAGCTCCCGTTCGTAAATAAAGACGGCTGGCATAGTCATTACAATCATTCCTATCTTTATATGAACGCGGATACCAAGGGTAGGTATTTTCTTTTAACTTTTCAATTTCTCGTTTTACACTCGCTAACTGTTTAACTGTTAAACGAACCCCATAACTAAAAATCGTTTTATGATCAGTTTCGATGCAAAATGGAATATAACTTTCTCGTGGAGCAATAAACAAAACACCATCCCCAATGGTTTCAAATAATCTAATAGAATCGTAATCATAGTTTCCATAAGATATTACTTGATTATCGATACATATATCGCAATGTCCAATTGTCCCAAATCCATCTGGGCTAACATGAATAAAAATTTCTACATTTGCGTGATTCTGATCGTCTAAAAACTTCTCTGTTGGCTCAACTGCTAACCGTTCATTTATATAATCCATCATCACTTTTGGTACAAGGGCAGAAATAAAGATTGGTACGGGTATTCTGATCCGTCTCTTTAAACTGTCTTTATGCTGCTGGGGAATAGCGGTAAAGATTCCATCAATAATGTAATTTATTCCTAATAATAAGCCATAACCGCCAATGAAGATCATCATTGCATTAGCATCAGCATATCTCCCTAATAACAGTGCCAAGCCATAGATGATCAAAAACAGAGCCCCACACAAAACTGGAAATCGTTTAATCACTTTATCTTTTTTATAGTTTAAATAAGAAATAAATTTTATAATTCCATTTAATGTTATATAGATTGCAAAAATAGCAAATAATAATCTAATTGGAATCGCTGTATAAGACAAAATAAATATTCCTACTCCAATATTTCCAATTATATTAATTAAATCTCCTCTAAAGCGACGTCTTAAAAATACACTTAATTCATGAAGACCATTAATAATCAAAATCCATGCCAATACGTCAAATACACGCATTAAAAAATCTTCTCGCTGAATAATTGCCATTGATGAAATAACAATTAAAATCAACCCTAAAACACAATAATATATTGAATTATAAATATTACGTCGCATTAAATCACACCCCGATACTTTAATATATGCCCATTATAACACAAAGTGTCTAATAAAAAAGAGGCAACACTTGGTGTTGCCTCAAAGATAAACATTATTATTTATCGAATTTATTTTTATAATCCCAAATAGTTCTTAAGATTGCTTCCATATCATTTACCATAGGCATTCTTGGATTTGCTGGAGTACATTGATCTTCATAAGCATTCATAGCCATTCTGTGAATTGCTTCATCCCAATCTTTTTTATCGATTCCTTGAGATTCGATGTTAGATGCTAAATTAACTTTGTGACATAATTCTTCACAAGCGTCAGCAAACATTTGAACACCTTCTGCAGGAGTTTTAGGATTTAATCCGATTAATTGAGCTAATTCCATATATTTAACATCAGCTTTGAAGTTTTCAATTTTTGGCCAGATGTTTAATTTAGTTGGCATACTTCCGTTATATCTGATAACGTGTGGTAATAAGATACCATTAGTACGTCCATGAGGTACGTGGAATTCCCCACCAATTTTATGAGCTAATGAGTGGTTCATACCTAAGAATGCATTAGCGAAAGCCATACCTGCGATTGTTGCAGCATTGTGCATTTTTTCTCTAGATAAAGGAGTTCCTTCTTTAACTGATTCTTCTAAGTAATCAAATACTAATTTAACGGCTTGTTTAGCCCATCCATCAGTAAAGTCAGAAGCTAAGATAGATACGTAAGCTTCAACTGCATGAGTTAATACGTCGATACCTGTATCAGCAGCAATTGCAGCTGGTAAAGACATAACGAATTCAGGGTCAACGATAGCTACTGTTGGAGTTAAAGCATAGTCAGTTAATGGATATTTCTTGTTACAAGATTTATCTGTAATAACTGAGAATGGAGTAACTTCTGAACCTGTTCCTGAAGTTGTAGGAATACAGATTAAGTTAGCTTTTTTACCTAATTCAGGGAATTTGAATGCACGTTTTCTGATATCCATGAATTTTTGTTTGATATCATCGAAACATACTTCTGGATTTTCATATAATAACCACATTACTTTAGCAGCATCCATTGAAGAACCCCCACCTAATGCGATAATTGTATCAGGTTGGAATTTGTTCATTAATTCAAGACCAGCTTGAACTGTATCGAAACTTGGATCTGGTTCTACGTCAAAGAATAATTCTAAATCAACTTGATTTCTTCTTCTTCTAATAACATCTTCGATTTTTTCTACATAACCAAGATTGTACATACCTCTATCTGTAACGATCATGGCTTTTTCCATTTTTTTCATGTCTCTTAAATATTTAATCGAATTTCTTTCGAAATAAATTTTTGGAGGAAGTTTAACCCATTGCATATTGTTATTACGTCTCCCGATTCTCTTAATATTGATTAAGTTAACAGCACTTACGTTGTTTGATACAGAGTTATGTCCGTAAGAACCACAACCTAATGTTAATGATGGAATAAATGCATTATAAACAGAACCAATACCACCGAATGTAGATGGAGCGTTTTCGATAATACGGATTGCTTTACATGCATGTCCGAATTTCTTAGAAATTTCATGATCTTCTGTATGAATTGCAGCAGAGTGACCCAAACCATTGAATTCAACCATTTGAGTTGCTTTTAAGATACCATCATCAGTATTTTTAGCTTTTAATACAGCTAATACTGGAGATAATTTTTCTCTTGTTAATGGTTCATTTGGACCAACTTCTTTACATTCTGCACAGATAATTTGAGTATCTTCTGGTACTTTGAATCCAGCTTGTTCAGCGATCCAAGTAGCAGGTTTACCAACTACGTTTGGATTTAACTTAGCAGCGTTTACGTTATCACTGTATGCTACAGCACCAAACATAAATGTTTCTAATTTTGCTTTTTCTTCTTTATTTACAAAGTAAACTTTGAATCTTTTGATTTCTTTCATGAATGCATCATAGATTTCAGTATCAACGATAGCAGCTTGTTCAGAAGCACAGATCATACCGTTATCGAAAGATTTTGATAATACGATGTCATTTACAGCTCTAGGTAATACACAAGTTTTTTCTACATAAGCAGGAACGTTACCAGCTCCTACACCTAATGCAGGTTTACCACAAGAGTAAGCAGCAGCTACCATTGCGTTACCACCAGTTGCTAAGATTGTAGCAACACCTGGGTGTTTCATTAATGCAGTAGTTGCATACATTGATTTAAGATCTAACCATTGGATACAATCTTCTGGAGCCCCAGCAGCGATTGCAGCATCTCTAATTACTACAGCAGCCATTACTGAACATGCATGAGCACTTGGATGGAATGAGAAGATAATTGGGTTTCTTGTTTTTAAACAAATTAATGATTTGAAAATTACTGTAGAAGTTGGGTTAGTTGTTGGAACGATACCACAAACAACACCTACTGGTTCAGCAATTTCAGTGATTCCTAAAAGTGGATCTTCATTGATGATACCAACAGTTTTTAAGTGACGTAAGTTACTTGTTACATATTCACAAGCAAATAAGTTTTTAACTGCTTTATCTTCAAATACACCACGTCCAGTTTCATTAACTGCAGCTTCAGCTAATGTACCATGAGCATCAAGTCCAGCAACTGAACATTTAGCTACGATGTAATCTACTTGTTCTTGAGTGAATTCTTCAAATTTTGATAAAGCTACTTGAGCTTTTGCAACTAGTTGATCAACATGAGCATCGATTTCTTCATTAGTTGGTTCAACTACTTTGTTAACAGCTTTTTTTTCTGCCATTATTTCTTCCTCCGATTCATTGTGAAATATTTAATTTGTTTCCACCGATAGTGTACCCCAAATTTGCAAAAAACACAAGTAATATTGTGCATTTTTTCACAACAAAAACACTAACTTTACAATGAAAACGCTAACACTTGTATCACTGCTTAATTTACTGGATGAGAAAAAATCTAGGGCCTTTTTGATATAATCCCACTAAAGTAGACAGATGAAATAATTAAAATTTCACTTATCTAT
>OAZY01000416.1_pt1 | contig 33172 bp, 30 predicted proteins | sample 1494931 | NCBI WGS metagenome assembly OAZY01 (sample SAMEA2579921, study PRJEB22360) | human gut metagenome | biome: human gut; feature: human-associated habitat; material: faeces | place: Denmark | collected 2008/2010 | reverse complement strand
AGAGGGCTGGCTCAGGCAGGAGCAAACGGAATCATCGTAGCACGTCATATTATTGAACATCTTAAATAGTAAGGTAAAAATCCTGTTTTAGACAGGATTTTTCTATTTTGACAGGTGTAGTATCATGGTGGTAAACTTAATAATAAGACCATAGGGAAGGAGAAACTTAAATGAATGTTTTTGTTACTTCATTATTAAAAATAATTAATAATCCGGATATTCAAGATACTAATTATAATATTGCTTATTATTTATTACTGCACTATTATGATGTTTTTGAAATGACACTTCAGGAAATTGCAGATGCATGTTATGTTTCTGTTTCTACTCTCAATCGCTTTTTTAGAATATTTGGATTTAAAAAATTTTCAATTATTAAAGATTTAATGCAAGTCCATGCGGCGGCACGAATAAGTCAGTTGGAGGAACGTTCGATTCGCAAAAATAATCAACAAGTTAATCAGCTTTTAAAACCGCTATTAGATAACGATGATTATTGGACAGTATCAGATCAAGGATTAATAAATCAGTGCTGTGAGATGATTAAAAAATGTAGCCGTGTTATTTTAATCGGTTCGAATGAGATGATGGATTCATTATTGCGTTTTCAAGGTGATATGGTGATGATGCAAAAACTTGTGATTCAAAATACTATTTATAATAATAATTATATCGAACCTCAAGCGGATGATTTAATTATTTTGCTTTCAATGACAGGAAGAATTGCGGAGTTAAAACCAACTTTGATTGAAAATTTATTAGTGGGGAAAAACAATCTTATTTGTGTTGGCTATAAAAATTTTCTTTGTGAAAAAGCCCTATTTTTAAAAATTCCTAGTTACCTAGATGAGACGCTAGAAAATATGATTTTAGATAACTATTTTCAAAATATAGCTTATTGTTATTATGGTGGTTATTATGATAATAGGTAAACTAAACTTAATTTTGTGTACTTCTTCATATAATAGTAATGATTATCTTTTAGCAGCGTATCTGATCAAAAAAAGTAATCAGATTGAATCAATCAAGATGGTTGATATTTTAAAAGATACAAAAGTATCAAAATCAACTTTATTACGTTTTTAAAAAAATTAGGCTATAAAAACTACACTGACGTTCAATACTTGATTACTAAAGAGAAAAAACATCAAGAAATATTTAAAGAGAGAATTATTGAGAAAAATTTAAGAGATAAGTTAGCAAAAAAACAAAGACTTATAGTAATTGGTGATAGTTACTCAGTTAGCTCACTAATTGTATATAAACAAAAGTTTTATGAAATTGGGATAGATTTAGATATTCAATTATCATTAAAGTCATATGGACAGATGGTAGTTGAAAAAAAGTTTACTGGGAGTGACTTAATAATAGTCGTATCTCTATATAAAAGTGATTTGGATTTAATGGCAGAATTTTTTAGTGGCTATCTTGAATTGAAACATTTTATTAAAGAACAAAAGATTGATCATTTATATGTAGGAAAGATTGCGACGGGGAATCGTAATCTTGATGAGTGCTATAGAATTGATGATAACATTAATTTTAGTGAAGCAATTTATCAGCTTTGTAGTTTGTTTGAGAAAATTTATAATTTTTATGCTTTGTAAGGTTCAAAATATGCCCCTTTTTATTATTTATCAATGATTTTCTTTATTATAGAAACCACGCCAAATAAAATCAATTTCAAAATGAGGCTGTGATAAAATATTAATAGAAAAGAGAAAAGGAGGCTAGATTTATGAGAAGATTAAAATTAGGAATAATCAGCTTATTATGTTTATCATTTATAGAGGCTAATATAACAACATTGATGGCAGTAGCCAGCCGTTAGGTATATATTTACCGCATGACTATGATACAAATAAAACTTATAAGACAATTTATCTTGCACATGGTGGTGGGGGAAATGATGTTGAGTGGATGAATATCGCTTCAGCAAATAATATTATGGATAATCTAATTGCTGATGGTGAAGTGGCTGACGCAATTGTGGTTACTAAGGATAATACATATTTTAACTTTGAAAAGGGTGATAGCCTAAAAAATCTTACAGAATGCATTATGCTTTACATTGAAAAGAATTATAGTGTTTCAGCAAATCCCCAAGATAAAGTACTAGCTGGTCTGTCTAGTGGAGCTACAGTTACAGTTCAAGCAATGTTCTATAGTAATGAAACATTTGGCTATTATGGTGTATTTTCACCGAGTCGTACATTAGATTTTGTTGAAGAAACATTAACACTGGAAATGGTTGCAGCGTTTCCCAAAGTATCACAATACTATGTGAGTGTAGGAATTTTTGATACTTTTGTTAGGCGGAATGTCAATGTTCAAATTAATGAAGAATTGATAAAAGCCGGAGCTAATGTAGTTTTTGAATGGAAAAATGGAGCTCATGACTGGGGTGTATGGCGTAGTCAGTTCAGTGAATTTGTAAAAGATTATTTGTGGGATCGTGAAACAGTAGTTTCAACTCCATCTAATCCTGATGCCGATGTTGCTCCCCAATCAAATTCAACAGCTGCTGTAAAAACTAGCGATAGTGTCGATATGACAGGATTGTTGATCATAAGCGGTTTATCATTATTAGGAATTTCAATACAATACTATTATAGACATCGTAAAACACATTAATAAAAACTTTTAAATAATTAGATATAATCTCGCCAAAGTAGATAGATGTGATAATATAATCTTACCAAGACTATAGAAGTGAGATTTTTATTATGGAAAAAATTGAAAGGTATAGCAATATATTTTTTAAGTTTTAGAAAGAACAAAAATTGAAGAAAGGGAATCATTAATAATATAAGACTATTGCTACCCCATAAAATGCTAGTTTATATCTAGTAAGTTAATTATTTTTGACCGTTTGACAATAGATACATATAAATTTATAACATGACTTTTTATTTCCCTATTGACAGGTAGGAAATAGTTTAGTATACTCTATTCATACTATAATAGTAGGATAAGGGGAAGAAAAATGAATTTTGAACTACTACAACAGCTCAGAAATAATTTTCGGAATGGACGAATGTATTGTTTTTTATAAATCATAGATAACAAACATTAAGGAAAGAGGAAAATAAAATGAGTAAAGACAATTTAAGATTTGAAACTAAACAGTTACATGTAGGACAAGAAATAACTGATCCTACCGGAGCAAGAGCAGTGCCTATTTACCAGACAGCAGCTTATGTATTTGATAATTGTGATCATGCGGCAGCACGTTTTGGATTAAGTGATGCTGGTAATATTTATGGACGCTTAACTAATCCAACTGAAGATGTTTTTGAACAAAGAATGGCAGCTTTAGAAGGTGGGGTAGCAGCATTAGCAGTAGCTTCAGGAGCGGCTGCAGTGACTTATGCGATTGAAAGTATTACACGAAGTGGTGATCATATTGTGGCAGCTAAACAAATTTATGGGGGGACATATAATTTATTAGCTCACACATTGACAAATTATGGTGTTAATACAACATTTGTTGATAGTGATGATCCCGAGAATTTTAAATTAGCGTTACAAGAAAATACCAAAGCGATTTTTATAGAGTCATTAGGAAATCCTAATTCAAGTTTAGTTGATGTTGAGGCAGTTAGTAAAATTGCTCATGAGCATGGTATTCCATTAATTATTGATAATACATTTGGAACACCATATTTATTTAGGCCAATTGAACATGGAGCAGATATTGTTGTGCATTCAGCAACTAAGTTTATTGGCGGGCATGGAACTACTTTAGGCGGTGTAATTGTCGATTCTGGAAAGTTTGATTGGCAGGCTTCAGGGAAGTTCCCACAATTAAGTAAACCTGATCCAAGTTATCACGGTGTTATTTTTACTGAAGCTGCTGGAGCTGCCGCCTTTGTAACTAGAATTAGAGCAGTAGTATTACGTGATAAGGGAGCGACTATTTCTCCGTTCAATGCTTTTCTTTTATTACAAGGATTGGAGACATTATCACTACGAGTAGAGCGTCATGTAGAAAATGCTTTAAAAGTGGTTGATTATTTAAGTAAACATCCTAAAGTTGCAAAAGTTAATCATCCATCACTAAATAATAGTCCTTATCATGAATTATATCAACGATATTTCTCACATGGAGCTGGATCAATTTTTACTTTTGAAATTGCTGGTGACGAAAATGATGCTAAGAAATTTATAGATAATTTAGAAATTTTTTCTTTATTAGCAAATGTAGCTGATGCGAAATCATTAGTAATTCATCCTGCTTCAACAACGCATTCACAAATGAATGAAGCTGAATTAGCAGCATCTGGAATTAAAGCTAACACTATTAGATTGTCAATTGGTTTAGAGCATATAGATGATTTGTTAGAAGATATCGAAAATGCATTTGACCATGTATAAAAAATAAAAATACGTCAATAATATAACTAGAAATTGTTGTTGCTTAAAATTTCTATTGACCAAAAGCTATCCCAGAGGATAGCTTTTAAGTTATTAGTGGCTTATAATGTAATTGAGGTGATCATTATGAGTGAGTTAACTAAAATACCTTATGTTGGTAAAGCAACTGCTGCATCATTGAATTTAATTGGTTATGAAACGATAGCTTCTTTAAAAGGCGCTGACCCAGAAGAAATGTATCAAAAAGAATGTGATGTTAGAGGACAAATGGTAGATCGCTGCCAACTTTATATGTACCGTATGTAGTATATTATGCAAGTAGTAAAAATCCAGATCCCAAAAAGTTAAAATGGTGGATTTGGAAAGATTGATATTGACAATAATTGGAAGATAAGTTAAGATTACAAAGATGAATAAAGGCGATGAATAGAGGAGTAATTGTATTTTATGTGTTTAAGAGAGTCTCGGCTGGTGGAATGGGATAACACAGGATATAATGAAAAAAGACTAGGAGCTGTATCTAGGATATTAAGGTTGATTAGATAACGTGAGCCACGTTACAGGCAAAACTATTATTTGATAGTTGTTGAGGTTAATAAGGTGACTTATTAACGAATTAGGGTGGTACCACGATACTCTCGTCCCTTTAGCGGATGAGAGTTTTTTATATTTTAGGAGGAAAAAATGGAAGAAAGAAAGTTTAGCGAACAAGAGTTAGTTCGCCGTGAAAAATTACAAGAGCTAGTAGATAAGGGAATTGATCCTTTTGGACAACGGTTTGATGTTACTGCATATTCAAAAGAAATTAAGGAAACTTACGGTGATAAGACGCATGAAGAATTAGAAGAAATGGCTGTTGAGGTTAAAGTCGCTGGAAGAATTATGACAAAGCGTCGCAAAGGGAAAGTGTGCTTCATGCATATTCAAGATCGAGATGGTCAAATCCAGTTATATGTACGTAAGGATGCAGTCGGTGAAGATGTTTATGAAATTATCAAAAAAGGTGATATTGGAGATATCGTTGGTGTAAAAGGAACCGTATTTATGACAAATACAGGGGAATGTTCTATTAAGGTTGAAGAGTATACTCATTTAACTAAGGCTTTACGTCCTTTACCAGAAAAATATCATGGATTAAGTGATGTTGAAGAACGTTATAGAAGAAGATATGTTGATTTAATCATGAATGAAGAAGCTCGTAAAATTGCTTTTGCAAGACCAAAAATAATTCGTTCTATTCAACATTATCTAGATAATCAAGGCTATGTTGAGGTAGAAACACCTGTATTAAATCCAATTTTAGGTGGTGCCAGTGCGAGACCTTTTGTTACTCATCATAATGCTTTGGATATGAATTTTTATTTACGTATTGCAACTGAATTAGGATTAAAGAGATTAATTGTTGGTGGTATGGATGCGGTTTATGAAATTGGACGTTTATTCAGAAATGAAGGAATGGATAGAACACATAATCCTGAATTTACAACAATTGAAGTTTATAAAGCCTTTAGTGACCTTGAAGGGATGATGGATTTAACTGAAGGAATTATTTCAAATGCAGCTAATGAAGTTTGTGGTACATATGAGTTAGAATATAAGGGAAATAAGATTTCTTTAGCACCAGGATTTAAACGTATTTCAATGACAGATGCAATTAAAGAAAAAACAGGAATTGATTTTGCTGATCAATTAAGCTTTGATGATGCTAAGAAATTAGCAGAAGAGCATCATATTGAGGTAGAACCTCATTTTGGCTATGGTCATATTATCAATGAATTCTTTGAAAAATATGTTGAAGAAACAATTATTGAACCGACATTTGTCTATGGTCATCCAATTGAGATTTCACCACTTGCAAAGAAGAATTTAGATGATCCACGTTTTACACAACGTTTTGAATTATTTATCTGTGGTAATGAATATGCTAATGCATTTACTGAATTAAATGATCCAATTGATCAGTATGAAAGATTTGCTAATCAGTTAAAAGAAAAAGAATTAGGTAATGATGAAGCTAATGAAATGGATTTAGATTATGTAGAAGCATTGGAATATGGATTACCACCAACAGGTGGAATGGGTATGGGAATTGATAGACTTGTTATGTTATTAACTGGACAAGAATCAATCCGTGAGGTAATTTTATTCCCTCATATGAAGAATAAGTAAGAAAAAATACGATAATTAAAGGCTTATTTGAAGGAAGTTGTTGGAATTTACGACAAACTTACGACAAAAGAATACGCTCAAAAATAAAAAGAGATTTTACTACTATTAACCTATTGAGTTAATAAAAAGTATGAATCTCTTTTTTTGTTAATCATTACAATTATCTTCTATATTTTCAAGGGCAAATTTACATGCTTGTATGACAAAGCTAGAAAATGTTACATCTTTTTTTTCTATCGCTTTTTCTATTTCTTCAATTAACGATATTGGAAATCTTATAGTTTTATTCTCTGTCTGTTTCTTATTTGGTTTTAGTTGAAAAGCCATATGTATTCTTACCTCCTTTTATACATATGGTATTGCAAAATAACAAGGAAATATGCATTGCAAATAGTCATGCAAATGGTATAATGTATAATGAAATAAATTTAGATTCTAAAAAAATAGAAGGAAAGAGGTTATTATGTGTAAAAAGAAAAAGATTAGTTTTTTTATGATTTGTATTTCTATATTATGTCTTTTAACTGCGTGTGGTCAAAATAAACAAGAACAAAATGAAGAGAAAAATCAAAATGATTTAATATTAGATAGGGCATATATCACTAGATATGAAGATATAAATGAAGTAACATATCCCAAATTCGTTTTTAATTATCCTTCAAATTGGAATGTTATTAATGAAAGAGTAGATAATATGGGGGAAACAATAAAAATAAAAAGTGATGATGGAGTAGAAATTACTTATAACTATATGAATTTACCCGAATCTACGAATTTGGGAACGGGTACTGATACTATGCTAAAAGTTGATATTTCAGAAATAACTAAATCTGATTTTAATGCTGGATATGTACAAGCTACGGACTATTCCAATTTAGGAAAATTTATGGTATCTAAATTGCACGTGATTGGACAGTTAGATATGAAAAACGATGCAGATTTTACAGATGTTGATGGAAGTATCTCGTATGCACTTTTACCGCAGTCAATGAGTGGAATAAAAGATGATGTGACAGGAGCTTTTAGTGGGGAATTTTCGTTTTATTATGGAGGTTACATATCTATGCTTTGTACTCCAGAAAATAAACTAAATGAAAAACAAGAAAAAGAAGTTGTTGAAATAATGAAGAGTTTTAGAAAATTGGAAGATGCTAAAGAAACTTATGTTAATAGTAACAATGCATTAACACTATCTACTTATTTAAGTAAAAAAGAACCAACTATTATGTACTATTTCAATTTTGATAATTTATATAATCGTAAAGAAATAACTTCAGAAACTAAAGTTGATACATTAAGTAATATAGTAATATTTGAGGGTAATAAAGCTAAAAAAGTTTTTATAACTCATGCTTTCGAAAATTGGGATAGTCTGACTGTTGGAGATATATTATCATTGACTAATGAGGAAATAATGGAAATGGCAAGCAATGAACAATATACAGATGTAATGCAGAACTTTATTATTACAGGATCTACATTAGAAAATAAAGATGTGCTAGAAAAAGAAAAAATTTGGATTAAAGCAGATGATACATCAATAATAGGAATACCAGATTTTATGGCACCAATAGAGCTTGAAATAAATAATAATTATTATGCGGGATTTTGGAAATCAGATTCTAGAGGAAGTGAAGTAATGGTCTTTAAGACGAATAAAAATGAATATTTTACTTTCGATGATAAGAAAGATATTTTACTTAATCCAAATGATAGCGATATTCAGAACGCATTGAAATAAAAAATAAAAAACACGATTTTGAAAGATTGAAATTTCTCTCAAGATTTGTGTTTTTTTTATTCAATATAAAGGGTATTTTGTTTTTATTCGTTATTATCTGTTTCAAGTAACTCTTTTAAGAATTTCTCAGCTTCTTTGATTTGGCTTTTAGTTACTTTTTTCTTTTTTATATTATCATCATCGACAAAAGGGGTTTCTTTATCGTCGAAAATCAAGTAAGAGCAAAATTGATTAATATCAACAGAAAACTTCCAATTTTTATTATTATTTTCTAGAAATATTTTACTTAACTTTTTCTTTTCTCTGTTTTTTTCTTCATTGGATATATTTGAGGACATTACCTTATTTAATTTTTTTATGTAATTCCAATAATTATCGGGAATAACGATATGAATTAAATCATTAGAACAAGTGATAAAATTGCGAATATCCATAACAAACTTATTGTTTTCGCATTGAAAACAAGGAATATATTCTTTATTTATATATGGTTTACGATTGCAGTATATCCAGTCTAAAGAATAATTATATTCATTAGATAAAAAAAATGCTTTTTCTATTGGTAGATTATATTGATTGCTTTCATATTTTTGTATCATTCTTTCACTTACTCCAAGTATCTCCCCCATTTGTTTTTGAGTATACCCCAAGTCATCTCTTATATTAGCTAAATTGTTTTGACAAGAACTTTTAGGTTTTCTAATCATAGAATATACCTCCTATCACGAAATATGAGTTCGTATTAATTATACCAGTTACAAAATTAAAAATCCATGATTAAATAAGTCCATGATATATCAGAAATTGCATATGCAAGAGAAAGGAGGAAGTCATATGAAAGCAAGAATAATTGGTATTGAAGAAATCAATTTCAAAAATCAGGTTGGGGAAGTTATTTCTGGAACTAATATTTTTATTGCTTACGAAAACCCAAATACTGAAGGACTTCGATGTGATAAGGTGTTTTTGAAAGAAGAAATTAACTTACCAGCTGACGTTAGACCAAACGAGTTGGTTGAAATCTATTTTAATATGCGTGGAAAAGCAGAAAAAGTAGAAAAAATTTCAAAATAAGCATTTAAATATGGAGAGCTGGCCACTCTCTATAAATGAGTTGCATAATTCTCCAATGTTAACAAAGGAGTTGTTAAAAGTATTTTCAAAATATCTATGGCAATTAGAGAATGGGGATAAAATTCCCTCTTCTTGATTATTTTAAAGGAGGTCGTTTTAATGAGTGTCTATAATGAAAACAAACTAAGGAGAAAGAAGAACATATATAGAATTAGATTAGGATTTTTAATTTTGTTAAATAATCCTATGTTAAATGTTGTTTGGATTCCTGTTATTTTGATGATTATTATATTTGATAATTTGAAAAACATCTATATTTCATCTTTAAATGTTCCAAAAATATTATCTTCTGTTTTATATATTTCTGAAAAAATTTTAACATTTCTCATCCCTGCTATCTTAGTTTTCACTGTTATTTATGTAATTGGAGAATTTCTTGCTAAAAGTGATGAAAATAATCTACTATTGGCTTTTGATGAAAAAGATTTAAAAAAAGGAAATCCTATATTGATTTCTAAAAAAAAAATGAATAATAAAAAAGTTGTTTTAAGAGAATTTTATACCAATATACCATTAAATAAATGGAATGAAAAAAAAGAAGATATTGCTCATATAATGGATATTACTATTATTGGGAATATACAATATTCTAAAAAAAATCTAATTCAATTTAAATCTGTGATTGGACGAACTCCAAAAGAAAGTGTTGATTTATATGATGACATCTAATAAGGAGTTAGTTTTAGGCTATGATTATGATGCTTTTCTTAATTATGGAGAAAAATTAGAAATTAGTGCATGTTGTGAGAACTCTGATAATAGTCACATAATTTTATGCGGAATGAGCGGGGCTGGAAAAAGTACAGCTTTGTTAATGATATATGCAAGATTAATTAAAGTAGAAGAATTTGGGATATATTATTTTGCTGATTTTAAGCAGGATGATTCATTTAGATTCTTAAATCAATGTGAAAGATATTATCCGTTTGAAAAATGCATAGAAGCAGTTGAAACTGTATATGAAATATTATTAAACCGACAATCAGGTGTTGACCAATCTAGGCTTTCTATTACATTGATATTCGATGAGTATGTGGCATATATTTTATATCTCATGGAAATTGATAAGAAAAAAGCTGAGTGCGTAATGAGTAAAATTGCCACAATCCTAATGCTCGGCAGAAGCCTTAATGTGAGATTAATCATTTCGTGTCAAAGGCCTGATGCTAGCGTTTTTAAAAATGGATCAAGACTCAATTATGGAATCATAATTATTCTAGGAGCATCAATTAGAAGTATTTATGAGATGTTGCTACCCAAAGAATATATTGATTTGATTGAAGATAGAAAATTTAAAGTTGGAGAAGGTGTGATTTTATTACAAAACTCAAAACTTCATTTTGTGAAAATGCCTATTATCTGTAACAAAGAGAAACTTAAAGAACTATGTATTACAGGTTTGTCTGATTAACGGTTTAGAATAGCGGTGGCGAAGCCACAAGCTATTCTAAATATAAGTGCCGGTGTCCCTAGTATTACCAAAAACCGGCACAAACATTTTGAAGTATATCTTTAAGAACTTTTAAATGGTTATAAAGGTATATGTTGTGCAGATTGAAAATGAACAAAATTCACAGATGGGAGGCGATAGTATTGATAAACAATCATACATGTACCAGCTAACAATTAATAATCCTATTGAAAAAGGATATACACATGATAAAATCAAGCAAATTGTTGTTGAAAGTTTTAAAACTAATATTTATATGTGTATGGCAGATGAAATTGGTTCGACATTTCATACTCATGTCTTTCTTGTATTTTCTTCTAGGGTTAGGTGGTCAATGATAAAAAGGTACTTTCCAGAAGCTCATATTGAGCATTGTAAAGGAAATGTATCTCAAAACATTTTATACATCAAAAAAGAGGGTGTGTGGCTTTCAAATGAGGCGAAGCAAGAAACAAAAGTAGAAGATTCGTTTGAAGAGGTAGGAACTCCGCCACCAGATTCTAAAGGAAAGCGAAGTGATTTATCTGAGCTATATCGCATGATACAAGATAATATGACCAATTCAGAAATTATTCAAAATAATCAAGATTATATTCTACAAATTGATAAACTTGATAAATTACGTAATACGATTTTAACTGATAAATATAAAGATACAGTACGATTAGATTTAGAAGTAATTTACATAAGCGGTGCAACAGGAACAGGAAAGACTAGATATGTTATGGAGAATTCTGGATATTCTAATGTGTATAGGGTTACAGATTACATACATCCATTTGATAGCTATTCAACTCAATCAGTAATATGCTTTGATGAGTTTAGGTCATCAATAAATGTATCTAAAATGTTGATGTATTGTGATGTTTACCCTGTGGAATTACAGGCTAGATATTCGAATAAAATAGCATGTTTTACTACTGTATATATTGTGAGCAATTGGCCTTTAGAAAAACAATATGCTGATGCACAAGTGAATGATAAGGAAACATGGTTGGCATTTTTACGAAGAATTACAAAAGTTTTGATTTTTGAAAAAAGTGGGATTCAAGAATTTAACTCTGTAAAAGATTATTTTAGATTTGTGAATGAAAAAGGAGATGATGTCATATAAAGAAACAAGTGCCTATTTCAGATAAAGCGTTATTGACGTTAGAGGAAGCTTCTTCTTATTTCAATATAGGGATTAATAAGTTAAGAGAATTAACTAACAAAGAAGATTGTAAGTTTGTTATCTGGTGTGGTAGTAAACGCTTAATCAAGAAAAAGTTATTTTGTGAGTATTTGGAAAAACAATACTCAATTTAAAAATTACTAGACAATCAGAACACACTTGTTATAATTTAAATATGAGTGTGTTCTTTTTGTTGTAAGGATATAACAGAAAGGATGATAACATGTCAGTTAAACGAAGAAAAGATTCTAAAAATAGAATTTTAAAGGAGGGAGAATACGAACGCTCTAATAATACATATGAATTTAAATGGACAGATAAAAATGGTAAAAGACATTCTATTTATGCGAAAACGCTTGATGAATTAAGAGAGAAAGAATTAGATATTTTAAGAGATACATTAAATGGAATCAAAGCAAATGGTAAGAATCTAACAGTCAATGACTTTTACAAAAAATGGGAGAACTTAAAACGAGGTTTAAAAGATAATACATTTCAGAATTATAAGTATATGTATAATCAATTTGCTAGAGAACATTTGGGTAATATCAAAATATGTGAACTTAAAAGAACGGATATTAGAGGATTTTATAACATGCTTTTAGATAATCGCCATTTAAAAGTAAGAACTATTGAATGTTTGCATACGGTCTTACACCAAATACTAGAATTAGCGGTTGAAGATGATTGTATAAGATATAATCCTTCAGATAATGCTTTAAGAGAACTCAAAAGAGCGCATAACAAAGATGTTGAAAAAAGAAAAGCATTAACTAAAGATGAACAAAAGATATTTGAAAAATATCTTGAAAAAGAAGGATTTAATCACAAGTGGTATCCAATATTTATTGTTATGTTATGGACTGGTATGAGAGTTGGAGAAGTAACTGGGTTAACTTGGGAGGATATTGATTTTGAAAATAATACAATCACAGTATCACATACATTAGTTTATTATGATAGAGGTGGTAAAGATAGATGTGGTTATGCAATCAATACTCCTAAAACAAATGCAGGAAATAGAGTAATTCCAATGATAGAAAAAGTGAAGTTAGCTTTATTGGAAGAAAAAGCGTATCAAAAAGAATTAGGAATTGAATGTGTTTCTAAAATAGATGGATATACTAATTTTGTTTTTGTGAATAGATTTGGAACTACTTATAATCAAGCTACTCTTAATAAAGCGTTAAGAAGAATTATAAGAGATTGTAATTATGAAATTATGGATAAAGGAAATGCTAATTCTATAATTCTCCCAAATATATCGAATCACTCATTAAGACATACTTTTACTACTCGAATGTTAGAAGCTGGAGTAAATATAAAAGTTATGCAAGAGGTATTAGGGCATTCAGATGCACAAACGACAATGAATATTTATGCTGAAGCAAAACAAGATTTTACCAAAGAAGAATTAGATAAATTTGCTAGATATTTTGAATAGTAAAAAGAAATATATGCATACGACAAATGTACGACAGATTTACGACTAATTATAAAGAATTATAAATACATATAAAAATAAAGATAAATAGCAACTTATCGAATAGGCACTAGTAAAGGGATATAAATTATTTTAATGATTAAGCTTTTTGTTCCCAACAATGAAGACCCTCGGTGGTGTAAAATCCGAAAATGGTGTAAGTTCTAAAGAGGTTTCTACACCAAATTCAGAGCCTGAGAAGATTGATTTTTCTAAGGTAAAGGTAGAGCCTTTATTTGAGGAAGCAGTTGATTTTGATACATTCAGCAAGTCAGATTTCCGTGCAGTAAAGGTTAAAGAGTGTGTTGCCGTACCGAAGTCAAAGAAACTGTTACAGTTCACTCTTGATGACGGAACAGGCACAGATAGAACCATTTTAAGCGGTATTCATAGCTTTTATGAGCCGGAAGAACTGATTGGAAAGACTCTTATCGCTATCACAAATCTTCCACCGAGAGCTATGATGGGCATTGACTCTTGCGGTATGCTCCTCAGTGCTATCCACGAAGAAGAAGGCGAAGAAAAGCTTCATCTTCTGATGGTTGATGACCATATTCCGGCAGGTGCAAAGCTCTACTAAGAAGTACCGTTTTACCCTATAAAACGGGATGTACTTCATTTGTGAAAAAGCTCTGAAAATACACAAATACACCAAATTTACACCAAATGGTGCTTGAAATGGTGCAGAGCCTTAAAAATCGCATAATTTTCAAGATATATGGGCAGTTCCATTGCGGAATTGCCCATTTTTCGTTATAAACCGATGTTTGCACAGAAGATGGATAACAGTTAAGATGTTCCTGACGATACGATATTGTATGAGCTTAAAATTGGAGGAACAAGAAATGTATATGCGATTGACACCGAGAGAAAAAGAGATGGCAGATATGTTTGAGCAAATGAGCAAGGATGAACAGGAAATAATGATTGAGTTTGCAAAATGATTACGAACGGAAGACCCTAAAGAATTGGTAAAAGAAATAAATCAGCGATTAGATATAGATGATGAGTAATCGGTTGTATATTGTCCTTTGAGAGAGGAGAAATCTTTTCTTAATGGGCTTTTTTATTTTTACTGATATTCGCAAACTACAAGAAAAAGCCGAAACTTCATATACTTTAATCACAGAGGAAGTGGAGGTTTTGATATGAGTAATAGCTTAGCGGCAGTACATCCGGAATTGATTGTCGAATGGTCGGATAGGAATTTACCGCTGACACCGGACAGCGTGACTTTCGGCTCGAATAAGAAAGTATGGTGGAAAGGTGCTTGCGGTCACGAATGGGAAACAAGTATAAAGGCTCGTTCCAGTGGGGAGAAATGCCCCATATGCTCCGGTGCGAGAGTGATTGAAGGAATTAACGATTTAAATACATTGAAGCCGGAATTGGCTTCGGAGTGGTCAGAGGAAAATGAAATCAAACCGACAGAGGTATCTATCGGCTCACACAAGAAAGTGATATGGAAATGTAAATTAGGACACGAATGGATAGCCACTGTAAAGAGCAGAACCATCAATAGAACAGGTTGCCCGTACTGCTCCCATAACAAAGTGCTTGCAGGATTTAATGACCTTGCAACAGTATTGCCGGAAGTAGCAGCAGAATGGTCGAACAAAAATGAAAAGAAGCCTAACGAAGTTACGGCATTTGCAAACAGCAAGGCTTGGTGGAAGTGCAATACCTGCGGTTATGAATGGAATACGCTTATCTCCACACGCTCAGGTGGCAGTAAATGTCCCTGTTGCAGTGGCTATACATTTATAAAAGGTAAGAATGACCTAAAAAGTACACACCCACAGATAGCCAAAGAATGGTCAGAGAAAAACTATCCTCTGCAATCGGATGAAGTCAATGCAAAGTCGAGGAAAAATGTATGGTGGTATTGCAGAAAATGTGGAAACGAGTGGAAATCAGTTATCAATGCCCGTGTGAAAGGAACGGTTTGCCCTGTCTGTGCAGAGCGAGAAGTGCTTGCCGGATACAATGACCTTGCAACAACTGATAGAGAATTACTTGTTGAGTGGGATTATGAATTAAACAAGTTAAAACCGACAGAAGTTTCAAGAAATTCGGCAAAGAGAGCGTGGTGGAAATGCAGATACGGTCATTCTTGGAGTATGAAGATAAACGAGCGTACTGTTCTTGGAAAAGGGTGCAGGATGTGTGAGCAGAAGTATATGTCGTTATTCCCGGCTCTTGCAATCAGTTATTATTCCAATTTGAAAGGATTGAAAGTTGAACTTGGCTCTGATAGGTTATTCGGCATTCCACTTGATGTATATATCCCACTGGAGCAGGTTGCCATTCAAGTGAATACGGACTCGGAGAAGATAGATATACTAAAGGAACATCTTTGTAAACAACGGGGAATCAAACTCATTAAGTTGCCGATGAAGCCAAACGAAGTGGAAAACGTTTATGCACAGCGTATCAAAGCAGCATTTCAGAGCGTACATATATTTATATCTTCCGACACACAAGAAGATGTCAGGATAATAAGGAAAACATTTGAGAACTGGAGGAGCAGCAGATGAGAGAAAAGAAATATCATATTTATCTAACCGATGACGAGCAAAGCAGAGTGATACAGTCGCTTATCAATCTGAAAAATAACTTGATAGCACAAGGCAGATATACCGATGCAGTAGATGATGTCCTCTGCAAAGTGCTTGGTGCAAAGAAAAAGAAATTGAAAATAGAATATATTTAGAACGTTGATTTGCCGTCTGTTTTTAACCGAAACAGACGGTTTTTTTGTTTTCAAAAATTTTTTCAAAAAATTTTTCGGTAAAACAGCGATTTTGGGTGTCCAAAATGAAGCCCTTTGTGCAATGAGTGAAGGGGTTAATTCCTGATGATGAAAATGGAAACCTTTTCACTCGTTTTTTGACAACTGAATATACAGGTCGCTAAGACTTTAATTCTGATGATAGCCACTTTAGCAGGTACGCCGAAACTTCTGAAAATTGCAGAACAGCGAGAACTCCTGTTATGAGTATCGGATTGCAACCGATATGGCGATGACAGTCAGAATGATAATGATACTTCTCTACGGAGCTGGCGGAGTACCCGGCAGAGGTTAGAATCCTATGATACAGATAAGCAGTCTGTTCCTTAGTGACTTCCCATGAGCGTTTTGCTTGGCAAGGGGTGTTGAGAACAAATATTGCTATGACCGATTAGGAAATGGGTCGGTCAGGTACATAGCCATAATGCGGTGGCTATGAATTTTCAGAAAGGAGGGCAAAAGGAAGTGTCAAACTGCAAAACGATTTCCGTATGTAACCAGAAAGGCGGAGTCGGGAAAACCACCACAACCGTTAATCTCGGAGTCGGGCTTGCAATGCAGGGCAAGAAAGTATTGCTCATAGACGCAGACCCGCAGGGAGATTTAACGACTTGTCTTGGTTGGCAGGATACAGATGGCTTGGGTATCACGCTTGCAACGAAACTCACAGATGTAATCAATGAAACGATGACAGACCCTATGGTTGGTATCCTGCACCACGAAGAAGGTGTTGACCTTGTTCCGGCAAACCTTGAGCTTTCAGCAATGGAATTTAACCTTATGAACGCAATGAGCAGAGAAACTACACTCAAGAACTATCTGAGTCAAGTGAAGAACAGATATGATTATGTAATTATAGACTGTATGCCTTCACTTGGTATGGTTACTCTCAATGCTTTATCGGCAGCAGACAGTGTTATTATTCCGGTTCAGGCTCAGTATTTGCCTGCAAAGGGTATGACACAGCTTGTGCAGACCATTTCAAAAGTAAAGAAGTATATCAATCCGGATATTAAGATAGACGGTATGCTGCTTACTTTGGTGGATAGCCGAACAAACCTTGCAAAGAGTACGGTGGAAGCACTCAGGGCAAACTTCGGTAATCAGATAAGAATGTATCGAACACAAATCCCGATTGCCGTAAAAGCCGCAGAAACTTCTTCCAAAGGCAAAAGCATTTATGCTTATGAGCCAAACAGCACAGTGTCTAAGGCATACGCTGAATTTACAAAGGAGGTGTTAGCCGATGGCAGGAAGAAAGAGCGACTTCACTCTCACGAAGCTCGATGATTTATTTACCACTCAGGCACAGAGAGATGAAGAACAGCTTTCAAAAATCCGAGATATTCCATTGGAGCTGATTGATGATTTTCCCGACCACCCGTTTAAGGTCAGGGACGATGAAGATATGATGCAGCTTGTGGAGAGTGTCAAGGAAAGAGGGGTTATTACTCCGGCAACGGTAAGGCAGAAAGAGGACGGCAGATATGAACTTGTTTCAGGACACAGACGAAAGCGAGCTTGTGAACTGGCAGGATTTGAAACACTGAGAAGTGAGATTGTAGACCTGAACAGAGATGAAGCGACCATTTTAATGGTTGAGAGTAATTTCCAGAGGTCAGAGATATTGCCAAGTGAAAAAGCCTTTGCCTATAAAATGCGTTTGGAAGCAATGAAAAGACAAGCAGGCAGACCAAGAAAAGAAAATGTGTCCCCAGTGGGGACGAATTTACGAACTGATGAACAAATTGCACAGGAAACAGGGGACAGCAGAAATCAGATACACCGATATGTGCGTCTGACAAACCTTGTTCCTGAACTGCTTGAATTTGTTGATGAGGGACGTATCAAAATGCGTCCTGCCGTAGAACTTTCTTACCTTGATGAAGATTGCCAGCGTGATGTGGTTGATGAAATCGACCTGAATGACGCAACCCCGTCACACGACCAGACAATCCGTATGCGAAAGTTATTCAACGAGGGCAACCTTACAACCGAAGCAATCCACGCTGTTATGTCTGAGGAAAAGCCGAATCAAAAGGAAAAAATCGTGTTGAGGGGCGACAGAGTAAGGCAGCTTATCCCGAAAAACATTCCCGTCAGTCAGACGGAGGATTTTGTCTGTAAAGCATTGGAGCATTACAACAAGTTCTTGCGTAACCGTGCAGAGCGTGACAGCAGATAGCCTGTTTTACAGTTCCCCTTTCTCACACTCTAACCCCTTAGTTATACTTTTACCTACCGAAAATGATATATACTATCTCACTTGAATATAACTATCTCAAAATATATGTCTATCTCTAAGGGGGAATCGCACAGTATGAACGGACTGGAGGTGTATGGTAAAATGAAAAATTAACGAAAAATCCGCATTTGTTTTTCGGCAGGTAAATCTTGTCGTAAGAGAAAATCCATAAAGGCACATCGTAGCGATACGGTGTGTTTTCAATTTTTACAGGAGGAAACGCAATGATAAAGTCAAAATTCAAAAGAGTCACGTCGCTTTTCTTGGCGACCCTTATGTGTGTGACCACTTTTGCAGGCATTGGCTCGACAACAGCATATGCTGCTTCGGGAGAAAAAGCCGATGTTTATATGGTCGATTTCCCTCGTGATGGCGATGCTAATTACGATGGGGTATGGGGACACAGCAATTTGACCTTGAAAAATGGTTGGCATACCGGACGTTCCAATTTTACCAATCTTAAGGCTATTGGCTCATACTCAGGTAATGTTGCTTATTGTATTGAGCCGGGAATTTCGCTCAAGGTCGGTCAGACAATGAATAAGTATGACGAAAATTATTTTAATAACCTTGCAGCCAATGGGGTTATTTCCGGAGATGAAATCCGTCTTTTCGTTGGTCGTATTTTACAGTATGGCTATCGTGGGACAATCTCGACATCTTGGAGGTCACAGAATGAAGCGGCAGCAAACAGCATTGCACAGGCTTATGCCACGCAGCTTCTTATCTGGGAAACTGTTATCGGAGAGCGTGATGCAAACTTCAATCATGTAGCAGCCAGTGGTTGCAGCAATGTGAAAGATGTCATCAATGCAAAGCATCCGCTCCGCAATAAGATTTTCAGTTATTACAACAGTATGGTACAGAGTGTACAGAACCATGCGACCATACCGAGCTTTTGTAATAAATCATCCGGTTCGGCAAAGACAATAGAGCTTGAGTGGAACGGAAGTAAGTACACAACTACTCTGACAGACTCCAATAATGTGCTGTCCAAATATAATTTCAAGGCAAGCATCAGTGGAGTAAGTTTTTCAGTGAATGGTAACAAACTTACGGTTTCTATGGACACCGCACCGAGTAAGGAATTTACCATTACCGCAACGAAGAAAAATGCAGTCCGCAGAGGTGTGGTTGTATGGTCAGAGGGCAAACACGGTCAGAACTCCAGTGTGCAGGATGTTGTCAGCTATGCTCAGGAAGTAAGCGACAGTATCAACGGTTATGTGAAGATGAAAGTCAGCTATGGTTCTTGTCAGATTGTAAAGACCAGTGAGGACGGCAAAGTTGACGGTATTAACTTCACGATTACCGGAAACGGTATCAATCAGACAGTTACAACAGCTAATGGCGGTAAGTTCCAGATTGATAACCTTATGCCGGGTATCTATACTGTAACCGAGCAGGCATACGATAAGTACGAGCCGCAGGAAACACATAGAGTTACTGTTGTAGCAGGACAGGTTGCAAAGGTCAATTTCAATAACAAATTGAAGCGTGGCGACCTTCAGGTAGTGAAGTCCTCAGAAGATAACCTTGTTGAAGGTGTGAAGTTCCATCTTTTCGGTACTTCTCTTTCCGGTGATGCTGTTGACCAGTATGCAGTTACGGATAAAGACGGTGTGGCAACTTTCAAAGATGTGCTTATCAGTGGTTCTGAACCATATACTCTTGAAGAAGTGGACACAGCTATCCGTTATGTTGTGCCAAAAAATCAGACTGCACCAGTGAAGTGGAAAGAAGTAACCACAAGAAACTTCAATAATATTTTGAAGAAGTTTACTGCAACAGTAACAAAGAGCGACGCTGAGAAAGGCGAAGCACAGGGCAATGCCAAACTTTCGGGAGCAGTTTACGGTATCTATAAGGGAGAAACGCTTGTAGATAAGTATGTTACTGATGAAAACGGTCAGTTCACTACTAAAGAATATGTTTGTGATACCGATTGGACAATCCGAGAAATTACACCGTCAGAGGGATATTTGCTTGATAAGACTATCCATGAAGTAGGTGCAGACCCGAAACTTTATGAGGTGGAACACAACCTTACTTCCAATGATGTAACCGAGCAGGTAATCAAAGGTAACGTGGCTATCATTAAACACACTGATGATGGAGAAACAAAGATTGAAACTCCTGAAAAGGGAGCTTCCTTTGAGATTTATCTGAAATCTGCCGGAAGCTATGACGCAGCCAATAAAGACGAGAGAGATACTATCGTTTGCGATGAAAATGGCTTCGGTCAGACAAAAGATATGCCGTATGGTATTTATACCGTACACCAGACTTCCGGTTGGGAAGGCAGAGAGATGATGGATGATTTTGATGTGTTCATTTCACAGAACGCACAGACTTATCGTTATCTCATCAATAACCGTAACTTCGAGAGCTTTGTCAATGTAGTCAAGGTGGATGCAGAAAGCGGAAAGAGTATTCCGTATGCAGGAGCAGGATTTAAGATTTACGACCCGCAGGGCAATCAGGTCAAAATGACCTTTACTTATCCGACACCGACCACGATTGATGTGTTCTATACCGACGCAAACGGTTCTCTTGTAACACCTGAAAAACTGGATTACGGCAAGGGATATTCTATCGTAGAGGTACAAGCTCCATACGGGTATGTACTTGATGATACTCCGGTATATTTTGATATTACCGAAGAAAATTCCACAGAGGAAGGCGGCGTAACTGTTGTGAAAGTCAATAAACCGAATATGGCACAGAAAGGTACTATCACGGTTGAAAAGACCGGAGAAGTATTTAGTGGTGTCAATGTAAGTGGTTCTGAGGACAGTGATGTTATCTATCAGCCTGTTTATGAAGTGGCAGGACTTGAGGGTGCAGTTTATGAGGTCCGTGCTGCGGAAGATATTAGTACACCGGACGGTACACTCCGCTATTCAAAGGGCGAAGTGGTAGATACTATCACAACAAGCTCCGATGGATTTGTGAAGAGCAAAGAACTTTATCTCGGAAAATACGAGGTCAAGGAAATTACTGCACCTTACGGAATGGTAGTGAGTGGCGAAACACATACGGTTGAGCTTACTTACGCAGGTCAGAATATCTCTGTTACCGAAACTTCCACATCGTTCTATAACGAAAGACAGAAAGTTCAGGTAAGCCTTGCAAAAGCCATTGAAAAGGACAAGACATTTGGTATTGGCGACAACGGAGAAATCAAAAACATCAGCTTTGGTCTTTATGCCGCAGAAGATATTGTATCTGCAAGCGGTACAGTTATTCCGGCTGATGGACTGATTGAGATTGTCAGCGTAAATGAAAATGGAACTGCTGTTATGAAGTCAGACCCTCCGTTTGGCAAATACTATGTCAAAGAGATTGCAACCGATGAGCATTATGTTCTCTCTGATACGAAGTATCCGGTTGTGTTTGAATACGCAGGTCAGGATACCGCAACAGTTGAAATCAAAGTAAATGATGGAAAAGAAATCAAGAATGAACTTATCTATGGTTCTGTATCAGGTAAGAAGATTGACGAGAACGGAGAAGCACTTGAGGGTGCTGTTATCGGTATCTTCAAAGCCGAAGAAACAGAATTTACAAAGGATACTGCACTTATGACGACTACCTCTGCAAAAGACGGTAGTTTTTCTTTTGAAAAAGTTCCTTATGGCAAATGGATTGTAAGAGAAATCGAGCAGCCAAAGGGATTTGTTCTTGATGAAAAAGCGTATGAGGTCAATATCAGCAAAGCCGAGCAGGTAGTTGAAATTGAGATTGTCAATGAGTATGTTCACGGCAATATCAGACTCACGAAGGTGGACGCTGAATATCCGGATAACAAACTTATGGGTGCAACCTTTGAGGTATATAAGGACACCAATGAGAACGGAAAGATTGATGATGGCGATGAACTTATCGGAAATCTTGAAGAAACCGAAACCGGAATTTATGAGATGAAAGAGCTGCTTTACGGAAAATATATTGTTCGTGAAACCAAAGCACCGGAGGGCTTCCTGCTTGATAAGGGAGAATACTCTGTTTTCATTGAGAAAGACGAAACAACTTATTCCGTTGAGAATAAGGCAGGTGTTGGATTTATCAATGAAGCTATGCGTGGAACACTGAAAATCGTTAAGACATCTTCAGACGGTAAGGTTAAAGGTTTTGCGTTCAGAGTAACCGGAGCAAACGGCTATGATATGACATTTGAAACAGATAAGAACGGCGAAATCGTGATTGAGGGACTTCGTATTGGCGAATATACCATATCAGAAGTGGCAAACAATGCGTCTGCCGCATATATCACACCTGCCGACCAGAATGTTACTATCAAACTTGATGAAACAGCCGTTGTAAAAATGCACAATGAGTTAAGAGATACGCCGAAAACAGGAGATAATACCAATATGAAACTTTGGTATGTCCTTGCCGGACTTTCTTCTGTCGGTATCGCCGTAACTTCTGTTGTTGCACACAAAAAGAAGAAAAAGGAGGGTAACGAGTAATGGAAGCAAAGACAATTATCGCTATCGCATTAGTCGCCGTTATTGTCGGCGGCTTTATCTTTCTTCAGGTTAAAAACCGTAAGAAGTAAGTAACAAGCGAACATTAACCAGTCGGGGCAGAGCGTAAAAACTCTGTCCCTTTAATTTTTGGAGGAACATTATGAAACAACAGAAAACGGTGGAGAGCCGAGTGCTTGAAATCTTAAAGGAATGCCCGATGTCGAGGTATGATGATATGCTTCTCATTCTGCATTATTACAACCAATACGGATATATGCCTGCCGGAAATCTTCCGCTTGAGGATATTGTATTTAATTACAGAGCATACGGACTTCCTTGTTTTGAAACCATACGCAGGGCAAGGCAGAGAGTACAGTCCCTTTTTCCTGAGTATTCACGTAATCCGCAGAAAGAAGAACAGAGCGGCAGTATTTCTATTGTAATCAACATTAGCTAAGGAGGTATTTTCGTGAAAGACAAAGCAACTTTTCAGAATAAGGTCAAGGTGCTGAATAAACTCTTTGACTCCGGTTGTGATACGGAGAAAAAGTTGCAGCAGCTTGATATGGAAGCAATCCTGAAAATCCCGAATATCACGATTCCTGATATGGGTGTGATTATGGAGCTTCAGAAGAATACAAAGTCCGGTAAACTCTTTTCGTATTTGGGCGGAGGTTCTGATGAAGCAGTAAAACATAACAGAGGTAACAATGAGAAGAAAGAGCCTGCTATGCAGGAGCAGAGATAAGAAACGATAAGGAGGTGCAAGGGTAATGGCACGAAAATATGACCTTATTTCTGAGCTTTACAACCGCACCTGCAAAACGGTTGTGTCAAATCCTCAGAACTGGCAGGCATTCTTAGCTTCGGCTTGCCGAAATTATAAGTTACGCTATGACGAACAGCTTCTTGTATATGCACAGCGACCTGATGCAACGGCGGTTCTTGAGATAGAGCAGTGGAACAAAATTTTTGGCAGATGGGTCAACCGAGGTGCAAGAGGTATTGCTGTTTTTGCTGATGAGAACCGTTCACGGCAAAGACTGACACATTACTTTGATATTTCAGATACTCACGAAAGCAGATATTCAAGAACAGTCCCGATTTGGGATATGCGTCAGGAATACGAAGCTGATGTGATTGAAACATTGGAAAGCACTTTCGGAGAGATTGAGAATAAGAGCAGTCTTGCCGAAGCAATTATGGGAGCAGCAAGAAATGCGGCAGAGGATAATATCCCTGATTATCTGCAAGACCTTTACTATGCAACCGAGGGCAGTTCCTTTGAGGAAGTGGAAGAGGATATTGTGGCTTTCATTTATAAAAATGTCGTGACAAATAGTGTGGCATATATGATGATGTCAAGGCTTGGCGTTGATACGGACGGTTATTTTGAACTTGATGATTTCAGAGATGTTACCAACTTCAATACGCAGGAAACACTCAATGCACTTGGATTTGCTACCAGTGATATTGCAGAAATGGGATTGACGGAAATATCTAAAACAATTACTGCACTCAACCGTCAAAATCGCATAATTGTCGGTCAGGACAGAAATGAATACAATAAGGTTGAAAATAACGACGAAAGGAGTTTGGACAATGAACGAACTGACCTACACGATGGTGGGCGATTACAGCCTTCCGAACCTGAAACTTCCACAGCAGCCGGAAGTGACTTTGGGCAGATACGCTCAGATGAGGAGAGAGTTTCTGAAGGAACATCACAGAGTCCTTTACTACAATCTCCTGACGAGGGGCGAACTGACACAGCACTTGGCGGAAGTGGAACAGAGAGCCAGCAAGATGGAGGAAACAATCCTGAGCCAGATGGCACAGAAAGAGGGAGTGACCGAACAGATGAAAGCAGAGGATATGATGAAATGGGTTCGTCTGATGAACTCCCTTCGCAGCTCGGCACAGGAAATCGTGAAAGCGGAAGTGATATTCGCTTAGAGTATTACGACAGAACGCATGAGGATAAAAGCCTTCCGTTCTTTGGACGTGATGAAGTAATCAATGAAATTCTCAGGACGACACCACATTTGTCAGCTAGTCTGGAAGAAATCAAAGATTATTATGAACGTAATCCTGATAACAAAGACCGTACAGAGTATATAAAGAGTATTTTCAATAATGATTATACCGAACTTACTTTAGAGGACGGCGGGACAGTAGGGTACAAGACCTTTGAAAACGTTCTGCATTTGTGGGAGGGCAAATACGACAGCAGAACCGCACAGAGCTTTTATGATTGGGCTGTTATTGCCCGACACTTTGAAGCTATGCGATTACTGGGAGAATTAAGTGACAGCATAAAACCATTACCGTCAATGGACGGTCAGATGACATTCATATTAGACGGTCGGGCAGAGGAAAAGAAAACCTCTGCCTTTGTTTTTTCTCAGGAGATTATCGACGCTGTTCTTGCGAATGGAAGCGGATTTTCTGAGGGAAAAATGCGTATCTATGAACAGTTTGAAAAAAGCCTTTCTGCAAAAGAAAATGCCGACTTCTTGAAAAATGAATACGGTTGGGGCGGTTCTTATCCCGTCATAATCGGGGCAGGCATTGATGAGAGCCACGATGGAAAAGGTATTACGATTACGAAAGGCATCGGTAAAGAAAATCCACATATCACACTTTCGTGGTCGCAGGTGGAGAAGCGTATCGGGGAACTTATCCGAATGGACAGATACTTAAATCCAAAGGAAAAAGAACGTTATCCTCAGTGGCTTGAAAGTCAAGAGGAACGCAGAGCCAAAATCGAGGAAATGAAAAGAAATCGTGAGATACTCTCTAATGCACCACCGGAGCAGGAGGTTGAACCAGCCGAAAAAGAACCTGAAGAAGCAGAACAGCCGCAAGATGTGCAGTATGAATATCATCTTGGCGATAAGGTGTATATCGGTGCTTCTGAGTATGAAATCTTATCTGTTGATGATGAGAGAGTAATGCTCTATGACTATGATATGCCACTGTTCAATAAGGAATTTTCACGCACAGAGTTTGACAGAAAAGTGCGTGAGAACCCGATGAATGAGCATTTGATTGTGAAGGAAGAACCTGCCGAAGAAAGAAATGAAACGGAAGAAGTTCAGACCAATATGGGCAGTATGCCGATTGAGGATTATCGAGAGATAGTAGCTTCACAGTCAGGTTTTGACAGCTATGATGAGATGTATCATCAGGGGTATCGCATAGGAAACGGTTATGATAAAGAGCCTGAGCCGGTAGTTCCTGCTTGGGAGCATAAGAAAAAGGTCAAGGGCTTTGACCTGCACCCTGATGTGCCTATGGCAGACCGTCATACCTTTAATCTCAGAGAAAATGAGGTTGAAACAGTTGGTAAAAAAGAACGCTTCCGCAGAAATATTATGGCGATACAGCTTCTTAAAAAATGTCAGGAAGAAAACAGATTTGCCACTCCTGAAGAACAGATTATCTTATCAAAGTATGTCGGTTGGGGTGGGCTTTCAGAAGCCTTTGATGAAAATAATTCAGCGTGGGCAACTGAATATCTGGAACTTTCTTCGGTATTAACACCGGAGGAATATGCTTCGGCAAGAGAAAGCACGTTGACTGCGTTCTACACGCCGCCCGAAGTAATAACAGCCATTTATAAGGCAATGGAGCAGATGGGCTTTCAGGAGGGCAACTTGTTAGAGCCGTCCTGCGGTATCGGTAATTTCATCGGTATGCTGCCGGACACAATGCAGGACAGTAAGATTTACGGTGTGGAACTTGATACGATTTCCGCAGGGATTGCACAGCAGCTTTATCAGAAAACAACCATTGCGGCACAAGGATTTGAAGAAACCAATTTGCCGGACAGCTTCTTTGATGGAGTGGTTGGTAATGTGCCTTTTGGAGATTTTAAGGTATCGGATAAAAGGTATGACAAGCATAAGTTCCTGATACACGATTACTTTTTTGCAAAGTCCCTTGATAAGTTAAGACCCGGCGGTGTGATGGCTCTTGTAACGAGCAAAGGCACAATGGATAAGGAAACTTTAGCAGTACGAAAGTATATTGCACAGAGAGCAGAGCTTCTTGGAGCAATTCGATTGCCGAATAATACCTTTAAGGGTAATGCAGGAACGGAAGTCGTTTCGGATATTCTTATCCTGCAAAAGAGAGACAGACTGATAGATATTGAGCCGGATTGGGTTCATCTTGATACCGATGAGAACGGAATTAAGATGAACTCTTATTTTGTGCAGCACCCTGAAATGATACTTGGAGAAATGAAGATGGTATCGGGGCGTTTCGGTATGGAAGCAACTTGTGTACCGTATGAAAATGCAGACCTTGCAGCACAGCTTGATGAAGCGGTAGCAAATATTCACGGAGAAATCACGGAATATGAAACCGAGGAAGAACTGGAGGAGGAAGATAATTCTATTCCGGCAGACCCAACAGTGCGAAACTTTTCCTATACGGTAGTGGACGATAAAATCTATTATCGTGAAAATTCCCGTATGACTCCGGTGGAAGTGTCGGCAACCGCAGAGAACCGAATTAAGGGTATGATTGCTATTAGAAATTCCGTCAGAACGCTGATTGAATTGCAGACAGAAGATTACCCTGACAGCGAAATCAAAGCGGAGCAGGAGCGATTAAACAGACTTTATGATACCTTTTCAGGTAAGTACGGACTCATTAACAGCCGTGCAAATACTTCTGCTTTCTCGCAGGACAGTTCATTCTCTTTGCTTTCCGCATTGGAGATAATCGGAGAGGACGGAGAACTGGAGCGTAAGGCTGATATGTTTTCTAAGAGGACAATTAAGCCGCATACTCCGGTTACTTCTGTTGATACGGCAAGCGAAGCATTGGCGGTATCTCTTGGAGAAAAAGCTACGATTGATATGGACTATATGATGGAGCTTTCCGGTAAATCGGAGAATGAAATCTTTGAGGACTTAAAGGGTGTTATCTTCTTAAATCCGCTTTATGAGTATGGTAATGCTTACGAACCGAAGTATCTGATGGCTGATGAATACCTTTCGGGTAATGTCAGGGAGAAGCTGAGAATTGCAAAGAACTCGGCAGAACTCTATCCGGAAGATTATAAGGTCAATGTGGAAGCACTTCAAAAGGTGCAGCCGAAAGACCTGACTGCAAGTGAAATTTCCGTGCGACTTGGTGCAACTTGGCTGCCACCGGACGATGTGCAGGAGTTTATCTTTCATTTGCTTGAAACACCACGCTATGCACAGTGGAATATCAAAGTTCACTTCTCTCCATTTACGAGTGAGTGGAATATGGAGGGCAAATCTTACGACAAAGGAAATGTAAGGGCATATAACACTTACGGAACTTCCCGCATCAATGCCTATAAGATTATCGAGGAAACGCTGAACTTAAAAGATGTGCGTATCTTTGATTATATCGAAGATGATGAGGGAAAGAAAAAAGCTGTCCTGAATAAAAAGGAAACAGCGATTGCTCAGTCGAAGCAGGAAATGATTAAGCAGGAATTTCAGGACTGGATATGGTCTGACCCTGAACGAAGGGAAAGGCTTTGCAAATCCTACAATGAGAAATTCAATAGCGTCAGACCTCGTGAGTATGATGGAAGTCATATCATCTTCAATGGTATGAACCCTGAAATTGAACTCAGGGAACATCAGAAAAATGCGGTTGCCCATATCCTTTACGGAGGAAATACGCTTCTTGCACACGCAGTCGGAGCAGGAAAAACTTTTGAAATGGTAGCGGCAGCACAGGAGTCGAAAAGGCTTGGACTTTGTAATAAGTCACTGTTTGTTGTACCAAATCACTTGACCGAACAATGGGCGGCTGAGTATTTGCAGCTCTATCCAGCGGCGAATATCCTTGTCGCAACAAAGAAAGATTTTGAAACCAAGAATCGTAAAAAGTTCTGCGGCAGGATTGCAACCGGAGATTATGACGCCGTTATCATCGGACATTCACAGTTTGAGAAAATCCCGATGTCCATTGAAAGACAGAGGGCAATCTTAGAACAGCAGCTTGAGGAGATAACCGGAGGAATTGCAGAACTCAAGCGAAACCGAGGGGAAAACTTCTCCATAAAGCAGCTTGAAAAGTCAAAGAAATCTATCAAGCAGAAACTTGATAAACTCAATGACCAGACGAAAAAAGATGATGTTGTAACCTTTGAGGAACTTGGTGTAGACAGGCTTTTTATTGATGAAAGCCATTATTACAAGAACCTTTATCTTTATACAAAAATGCGTAATGTGGGCGGTATCGCACAGACGGAAGCACAGAAATCTTCCGACCTCTTTATGAAGTGCCGTTACCTTGACGAGATTACCGGAGGACGAGGAACCGTATTTGCAACGGGTACACCTATCTCAAACAGTATGGTGGAACTCTACACGATACAGCGATATTTGCAGTACAACACGCTTGTGAAAAATGGATTACAGCACTTTGATGCCTGGGCTTCCACTTTCGGAGAAACTATTACGGCAGTGGAACTTACACCGGAAGGAACGGGATACCGAGCAAAGACAAGGTTCGCAAAATTCTATAACTTGCCTGAACTAATGGCAATGTTCAAGGAGATAGCGGACATTAAGACAGCGGATATGTTGAACCTGCCAGTACCGGAAGCAAAGTACCATAACATTGCAGTAAAGCCGTCGGAAATGCAGAAGGAAATGGTTGCTTCCCTTGCAGAGAGAGCCGAGCAGGTGCGTGGCGGCGGTGTGGATTCAAGCGTAGATAATATGCTGAAAATCACAAATGACGGAAGAAAACTGGCTCTTGACCAGCGTATGCTAAACGATATGCTGCCTGATTTTGAGGGCAGTAAAATCAATGCCTGCGTCGATAACATCTATCGGATATGGAAAGAAAATGCCGACAAGAAATCGGCACAGCTTGTATTCTGCGACTTGTCCACTCCGAAGAATGACGGCACATTTTCCGTCTATAACGACATCAGGAAGAAGCTAATTGAGAGAGGTATTCCTGAAAGTGAAGTGAAGTTCATACACGAAGCCGACACGGATATGAAGAAAAAAGAACTGTTCCAAAAGACCCGCAAGGGAGAAGTCAGGGTGCTTCTTGGCTCTACTCAGAAGATGGGAGCAGGAACGAATGTACAGGACAAACTTATCGCACTTCACGACGTGGATTGTCCGTGGCGACCTTCAGATTTGGAGCAGCGTTCCGGTAGAATTGTCCGTCAGGGCAATGAAAATCCGCAGGTAGATATTTACCGCTATGTAACAGAGCAGACCTTTGATGCATACCTCTATCAGCTTGTGGAAGGTAAGCAGAAGTTCGCAAGTCAGATTATGACGAGCAAATCTCCGGTCAGGTCGGCAGAGGATATTGATGAAACCGCACTGTCCTATGCGGAGATAAAAATGCTTGCAACAGGCAATCCGTATATCAAAGAAAAGATGGACTTAGACATTCAGGTGCAGAAGCTGAAGATGTTAAAATCCAATTTCTTATCGGAGAAATACGGACTGGAAGATAAGGTCATCAAGTTCTACCCACAACAGATTGCTTACTTAAAATCCCGTGTAGAGGGACTTACAAAAGATGTTGAAACAGCAAAATTACACCCGAAACCGATAGACGAGCAGCCGCTTGGAATGATGGTATCGGGTGTTTCTTATTCCGAAAAAGCCGAAGCAGGTCAGGCAATCATCAATGCCTGCAAGTCAATGAACAGTCCCGATGCGATACCACTTGGCGAGTACCGTGGCTTTCAAATGGAACTGTATTTTGATACGGTGCAGCGTAATTATGTTGTGAAACTGAAAGGCGAAACGAGCAGAGATGTACCGCTTGGCGACGATGCTCACGGTAATATCGTGAGAATAGATAACGGCATAGAACGCTTTGAGGAAGCACTTGCTGATACGAAAAACAGCCTTGAAAATACGGAGAAGCAGTTTGAAACAGCGAAGCAGGAAATCGAAAAGCCGTTTGCAAAGGAGGAAGAATTGAGGGCAAAAACTGCCCGACTTGATGAGCTGAATATCCTGCTCAATATGGATAAAAAGGAAAATGAGATTGTCGGCGGAGAGCCTGATGAGGGCGAGCCAGTCGGCGGCAGAAAGGAGAAATCGTATGAGAGATAAACAGGAAGGCGGTGGTCGATATGCCATTTATCGCACCTGAGTTAATCATTCAGGCGAAGCAGATGGACTTATTAACCTACCTGAAAAATTATGAACCGTATGAGCTGGTTAAGTTTTCGGGGAACACCTATTGCACCAGAACCCACGACAGTTTGAAGATTTCAAACGGGAAATGGATATGGTGGTCGAGAGGTATCGGTGGCAGGAGTGCTTTGGATTATCTGATTAAGGTCAAAGGTTACAGCTTCCTTGAAGCGGTGGAAACCATTATCGGACACACAGCGATTCAGGCTCCGGACTATGAAAAACCACAGCCAAAAGAGGAAAATAAACCGCTTCTTCTCCCTGAAAAATGTGCTTCCAATATAGTGATTACAGAGTATCTTTTCGGGAGAGGAATAGATTTTGAAATCATCAATTACTGTATCTCTAATGACCTTATCTTTGAGAGCCTGCCGTATCACAATGTTGTGTTTGTAGGCTATGACGAGAAGAAAGAACCCAAATATGCAGCCTACCGTTCCACGAATAAGCGTAGGATTATGGGCGATTGCAGTGGCAGTAAAAAAGATTATTCTTTTCGGCTTGGTAAGGAAAACTTGGAGGAAGTACACCTCTTTGAGTGTGCCATTGACTTGTTATCCTATGCCACGCTTGCAAAATTGAACGGGCAGGATTGGAAAGAAATGAGCTTTGTTTCGCTGTCTGGGGTGTATTCTCCGGCAAAGAAAATTGAGGACAGTAAAGTGCCGATTGCACTGGAAAAGTATCTTGGCAGTAACCCATCTGTTAGGAAAATCCGTATCCATTTTGACAATGATATAGCGGGCAGAAAGGCAGCACAGACCTTAAAAACTATTCTGCCGGATAAGTATGAAATCGTTGATGAGCCACCAAAAGCAGGTAAGGACTTCAACGATTTTCTTTGTATGCGGATGGGAATTTACAATAAAAAAACACACGAAAGGAATGAAGAACGATGAATGATTCTAAGATTAAAGTTCTCTTGGTAGAACCGGAAAAGTACCCGAAGGAAATTGTAATCGACGACAGTCTGGAAGCAATGCAGGAGGTTGTCGGAGGGGATATTGAGGAATATATGCCCTTTGATGATGACGTTGCAATCATCTGTAATGAGGAAGGAAAGATGAGAGGACTTTCGCTTAATCGTGCTGTTTATGTGCAGGACAACGATAAGAAAGAGATGGTTGACATTATCTGCGGCAAGTTCTTTATCTGTTATGCACCGCCTGAGAGTGAGAGCTTTCAGAGCTTGCCGGACGATATGATGAAGAAGTATAAGGAACAGTTCAAGTATCCTGAACGCTTTTCTAAGGATGTGGGCGGCAATATCGTGGCTGAACCTTTTAAGCCGAAATCAAAGGATTATGAGAGATAGCAGCCTGAGAACGGGGCAACCCGGAGGAGATGTTTATTCTTAGCGAGCAGACCATTTGGATAAACACAGTTTCCCAAACGGTAAAAGGCTCGTTAGGGGTTGCCCCTAATACCCCGTGAGAAAGGAGAACTTGATTTGAGAGAGTTATTACTTATCGCCGCCGGAACACTGCTCGGCAGTTGTCTTGGCGTTACGATGATGTGTTTATTCCAGATTAACAAAGATTGCAGAGTAAAGAGAAAGGAAGATACCGATTATGAGAAAGAGAAACATTCAGAAGATTGTACGCTTTAACCGCAAGGAAGCACAGGATTTGGCAGCAAAGGCAAAGAAGGCTTGTCTTTCCGAAGCAGGACTTATCCGTTTGCTTATCAGAGGTTACGAGCCGAAAGAGAAACCCGATGACCGCTTCTATGATGTGATGAGGGAACTTTCCTCTATCGGTAATAACATCAATCAGCTTGCAGCTAAAGCTAATACGCTTGGTTTCATTGACGCACCTATGCTGAAGAATGAAGCTGCGAAGTGGAATAAGTTCCAGTCAGAGATTGAAAGGACATATCTTCGTCCAAATCAGAGCGAAATGAAATTGGTACTACGTCAAGAAAAAGTACCAGTTAAACTGAAATATTTCATCTAGC
>OAZY01000415.1_pt1 | contig 33241 bp, 30 predicted proteins | sample 1494931 | NCBI WGS metagenome assembly OAZY01 (sample SAMEA2579921, study PRJEB22360) | human gut metagenome | biome: human gut; feature: human-associated habitat; material: faeces | place: Denmark | collected 2008/2010 | reverse complement strand
TAAGCTAGATGAAATATTTCAGTTTAACTGGTACTTTTTCTTGACGTAGTACCAGCAATAATACGAAGTTAATACAAGCAAATTTAATGTCACCTTCTTTTAATTTTCTTTGTGCAATATTTAGTAAATAAGCAATATATGGATTAATCATTGCAATCAAGAAAATTACTGCTACACTTGGCTCACTGCTCAGCACTTCTGGCAAAGTAATTGAACGCATCATCGCTAACAACGATAAATATAGATAAGCAATAAACGGTGTAACCATTAAGAACACTTTAGCGATCATATAATATCGATCTAATCTTTTTAACTTCTTTTCATTAATTCTTTTTGCCATCTTCAAGACCATCCTTTTCATTTATTTATAGTAATGCTTCAAAATCTTCTCTTACACTTGGTACTTTTAATCCAACAATTACTTGAATATTTGTCTTAGTAGCTTTTAAACCATGAGTACCAATTGATTTAAAATAGCTATCAGATTGAACTAATTTTTCATCTTTTACATTAACTCTTAAACGAGTTGCACAGTTAGTAACATCAACAATGTTATCTTTACCACCTAATCCTTCAAGGATAGCAGCAGCTAAACTTTGTTTTTCTACCTTTCCACTAGCTTGTTTTTCTTTAAAATCAGCTTTAGTGTGGAATTTAATTTCTTCTTCATCATCATCACGACCAGGTGTCTTGAAGTCAAATTTTAAAATCAAGAATCTAAATACAATGAAATAAATACCTGTAAAGACTAAACCTACTACCAATAATGTTAAATATGTTTGCCAGTGTGAAGCCATTAATGGTATAAAGTTAAGGGCTGACATTTCGATCAAACCACCTGATAATACCCCAACAACACCTAGCGCATTTGCTACTGTAGCTAAAGTAGCAGCTAATACTGCATGTACTACAAACAATACTGGTGCAATAAATAAGAATGTAAATTCAATTGGTTCTGTAATTCCACAAACAATAGCTGTTAATGTGATTGGAATTAATAGACCAGCAATTTGTTTTTTCTTCTTATCTTTCGCTGTCGCATAAAATGCTAGTGCGATACCTGGACATCCAAATACTTTAGATAAACCTGTAAGTGTTGGCCAGGCCCAAGGTGCTAATGATTTTAAAGAATCACTTGAAGCCGCTAAATCTGGTAAAGCTGTTGCCCAAGCTGAATAAACTCCACCGTTGATAATTACTGAATCGTAGAAGAATGGGAAATACATTAAATGATGTAATCCAAATGGAATTAAGATACGTTCCATGAAGATAAAGATCCATACCCCAATTGATCCAGCACCAGCAACAAATCCTTGGAATGCACGCATACCATCTTGAACGATTGGCCATAACCATGCAGATAAAAATGCAACTGGTAATAAAGCAAAGAAACCAACAATTACTACGAATGATGAATGTTCCTAACCATTCAGGTAATTCAGTATCAAAGAATTTATTGTGTAAATATACAACGATACATGAAATCATTAACGCTCCGATCATCCCCATATCTAGAGTTTTAATACTAGTAATCATCGTAAGACCACTTGTACCTCCAGTTTCTGCTGCGAAGTCAACTCCGAAAGTTCCTCCCCATTGGCTTAAGATCGTACTTAAGAAATATTGAAATGTTAGATAAAGTACTAACGCTTCCATACAACATCTTGCTTGTTGTTTTTTCGCAAGACCGATTGGTAATCCAACCACGAAGATTAATGGTAACTGATTGAATACTGTCCATCCCCCTTGAAGAATGACATTCCATACTTGATACCACAATCCATTAGGGTCAGCTAGACCACCCATAATTGCTTCAGTTGTAAACAATGTTCCAATCCCGATAGTTGTTCCTGCAAAAGCAAATAACAGTACCGGCGTGAACATTGCCCCACCAAAACGTTGAATTTTTTGCAACATATTTTGTCCTCCCTTTTCTCTTGACACATACATCGTATCAATTTGAAAGCCGTTACACAATACTTTGACCAAAGTTAGAGACAAGGTGATGTTTTCTATTATTTATCACATTCACCGTGATTTTTCACGCTAGTGCAAAACCCTTGATATACCTAATTTTTCGCATTTTTATGGAGAATCAAAAAAAGAAAACACGGTTAAAATTATCTTTTGACATAATAAAAAGTATCATTCATATAATGATACGGGGTGATTAATTTGTGTGGATTTTTATGTATGTATGACTATATGAACGATTTAACTAATCAAGTTCAAAACTTTAATAAGATGCTTACATTATTAAAATATCGTGGACCTGATGATTTTAATATCGCCAGTAGTGAACATGTTTTATTAGGCCATTGTCGGTTATCAATTATTGACTTAAATGGCGGTAAACAACCATTTAAATATACTTATAATGATATTGAGTATACGATTGTATATAATGGTGAGATTTACAATATGAATACGATCAAAGAGCAATTAATTGATGAAGGGTACCATTTTACTAGTCAAAGTGATACCGAGGTAGTTGTTGCTAGTTTTATTGCTTACGGTCCACGTTGTCTTAATTTATTTGATGGAATTTTCTCTTTTGTAATTTCATATCAAAATAAACTTTTTGTGGCTCGTGATCAACTTGGTGTCAAACCGCTTTATTATTATCAAAAAGATGATTTATTTATTTTTAGTAGTGAAATAAAATGTATTTTAATGTATTTAGGGCGTTGTGTCGTTGATGAAACAGGACTTAAAGAATTATTAGGACTAGGGCCAAGTGTTTCGCCTGGTAAAACTATTTATAAAGATATCTATAGTCTTCGACCAGCACATTATATGAATGTCTTTAACGGTTACAAAGAAATCAATCGTTATTGGGCACTTGAGCGACGTAATCATAATCGGAGTTACGAAGAAACAGTTCATGATATCCGCTGTCTCGTAAATCATAGTATTCGCCAACAGTTGTTGAGCGATGTCCCTGTATCATGCATGCTATCTGGCGGCCTTGATTCTTCGATCATCACTGGTGTTACTAGCCAATATATTTCCAAATTATCAACTTATAGTGTCGACTATCAAGATCAAGACAAATACTTCCAGCCTTATGAGTATCAAACAACACGTGACGACCACTATATCGATGAAGTAAAAACACTGTATAACACCAAACATAAAACAGTAACTTTATCCCAAAAACAATTAGTGATGTCGTTAAAAGAATCATTGATTGCGCGTGATGCTCCTGGGATGGCAGATATTGATTCAAGTTTCTTATTATTTTCAAAAGAAATTTCTCATAATCATAAAGTTGTACTTTCCGGAGAATGTGCGGATGAAATTTTTGGTGGCTACCCATGGTTTTATCGAAAAGAACTTTACAGTATTGACGGCTTTCCATGGATGCGTGATTTAGATAAACGAATGGAACTATTCTCTGATGAAATTCAAGCACTGAATATCAAAAACTATGTCATGGATAAGTATCATCAAACATTAAACGAAATTGATTATCATGATCATACTTATGAAGATGCTAATAAACGTAAAATGATCTATTTAAATATGGAATGGTTTATGCAGACTTTATTGACTCGTTCTGATAGTCAAACGATGCGTAGTTCTATTGAATTACGAGTTCCTTTCGCTAATAAAGATATTGTTTCATATTTATATAATGTGCCATGGGAATATATGTATCACAATGATATTGAAAAAGGTCTATTACGAGATGCTTTTAAAGATTTTCTACCAAGTGATATCTATAATCGAAAAAAGAATCCTTATCCTAAAACCCATTCACCATTATATCGTGATTTAATCGTAGAATTGTTAAAAGAATCATTAAATGATGAAAATAATCTACTTCTACGTTTATTTAACCGTGATAAATTAATTGATTTAATTAATAGTGGCGGAGAATCCTTTAAATATCCATGGTTTGGTCAACTGATGACTGGTCCTCAATTATTAGCATATTTCTATCAGATTTATCTCTGGGGTCGGATTTATCATGTTGAAATAGAACTAGAATAATCTTACGATTATTTTAGTTCTATATTTATATATTCATCTTTTAAAGATATCTCCCGAACATACTCATTATCAATAATAATACTTTCATCATTGATTGTTAAATATGGCAAATCCTTGACCGTTTCCTTTAAAACTTTATTTAAATCTAAATTAATAAATCCATATTTAATAACTCCGTTTATATCAATAATAATCTTATCTTCGACTCTTACCCGAGCTATTGCTCTCAGCTTTGTTTCTATATTATAATAATTTAAATTTGCACTTAGATGTAAATAGTCGTCGATCTTAATATTTAAGTCATAAAGGCTAATATCTTTATAATCAAAAAATTTTGGATATAAATATTTACATAATTTTTCTAATTCATTCTGATTTATTAACATTTAACCACCTATTTTATTTTATGTGTAAATTATAAAAAGGTGCAAAAAAAAGGACATATAGTCCTTAATTATTATGGTGAATCACTTTTAACACTTCTTTTAAAGCATGAACTTCAATTTGACCTGGAGCAGAGCTATTGTTATCTTTTCCAAATGTGATCGCTGAGCCAAATTGTTCACCTAAAATTCTTGTTGCAATTCCTTTGCTTGACATAGACATTGTAACAAGTGGTTTATCATATAACTCATTAGCTTTTAGTGTTGTTTCTAATAACAATAAAACATCACGATAGTCTTCTGGCATCACTGCAATCTTAATTATATCAGCTTCTAAAGAATCCATTTGTTTTATCTTTCCTAACATTGTATCAATACTAGGAGTACGAGTAAAATCATGACTAGACATAATGATTTTTTTATCATTTTGATGAATTAAATTACTTAAATTAATAATGGTATTAGTTCCACTAGATAATTCAACATCATAAATATCAAATGCTCCACTTTCAAGAGCAATTGAATATAATTGCATGTATTCATCATTACTTAATTTACCATTTCCTCCTTCAGGAACACTTCGGTAAGTTAAAATAATTCCTTGTTTAATTGCCATTGAAGCAATTGCTTTAAATAATTCGGTTAATTTTTGATGATCTAACAGTTCATTGAAATAATCAATTCTAAGTTCAATCAAATCTATATCTAATGACTGTAATCTAATCAAGTCTGTTATGATATCTTGATGATTGTTGCTAACAACTGGTACACATATCTTTGGCATACCCTCACCAATTACAATATTTTTAACTTTACAAACACCCATAAATCATCCTCCTAAAAACCATATTCATTTTAACATCAATATGTTTCTTTTAATAAGAATACTGAATGAACATTCCCCAATATTCACCTTTTATACTATAACACTATTGATGATAATATGATACTTTTTTAGGGTAAAAAAACAAATTATTTTATGCTAAGAAAGTATGATAGCGCTCCAATTAAGTTTGCTTCATTATAAAATTTACATGTCGTTACATTTGGTTTAAGCAGCTGATTAGTCTCGTTAGCAATTATTTCAACCGCCTCTTTAATCAGCTTGATCAATAGAGGTTGTTTAGAAATTCCTCCACCAATACAGATTACTCCTGGATCATAACTATACTGAAGGTTATACAACTGTATTGCAATATCCAGACAAAAATTTTTCAGTACCTCCAGAACAACTTCATCCGCATTGTTAGCCAATTCAAAAACACGTCTTCCATCAATTGACGTGACTGCTAAAGCTTCCGCTGCCCGCTTACATAAAGCTGTTGTAGAAGCAATGTCCGACCAGGTCAATACTTGATTAGTCTCTTTATCATAATCAACGATCAGGGTACTTATTTCACCAGCAAATAAATGTGCACCATGATGAATTTGTTTATTTTTTATAATCGCTCCACCAATTCCAGTTCCTAAAACTACAATTATTGCATCATCATAAGCTTGTGCACTCCCAATCCAGGCTTCAGCCAATCCAGCGCACTTAGCATCATTTTCCAAAGAAACCTTTATATTATCACAAGCTTTAGAAATTAGCTCAGTTAAACAGATTCCCTGTAAATATGGATACGCAACAACGACTTTGATCGTTCCATTAGCTGCATCAATAATACCGGGACATGATAAAGCAATTCCTTCAACTTTCCTATTACTTTCGTGGTATATTTTAGCAACTGTTTCTATAAATTTATCTAAGCTGTCTACTGCTGTTGATAAAATTTCTTGTTTATTAAAAATTTCTCCCGCTTCGTTCATCCAGCAATATTTTATTGCTGTTCCACCAATATCAAATACTAGATACATCGCTCAATCCTCCTACTAATTAATAATATCATAGATTTTAATCGGAGTGTTTATTAATCTTATTTTGAAAAAAGTTCTCATAAAAAAACTAGAAAATTATTATGTAAATAACTTCTAGTTTTATAATCCGTAAAGGAACCTCTATTGTTCAAAGGGATATACAGCTTTGCTACTAAAAAAGCGGTAGTCAAAAACATTACTCAAATAATAAGATTCATTGTATTATTATATAGTACTAAATTAAATGTCTTTTTTATCCATCCGGCGATAAGATAAAACATACAGTCCACTAGCTAAGGCTAGATAAACTGCTGTAATCAAACCACTATTTAGTGACTGATTCAATGTATAAACAGCACGATTTCCTAAATCAAAATCAGTTACACCATATGAGTAAAGATTTGTGAACATTCCAAACATGCTTAGATCACCTAACATTGTATTAAAATCTCCAACCAGCATTAAAAATCGATTAAAGATCAATGAAAGATGATAATTAATATCAAATAAATATAAATGATAGGTATCATATTTTCCAGTATTCGTAAGGAAAATTCGGGCAAAAGGGATAATTCCAAAAATTAGTGCAGCTAATGCTACTAGAATTAAAATAGCAGGTACTTTCTTTTTAAAACATGATGATAGAAAAGTCGCTAATCCTCCAAGAATAAAAATTAAAATTATTCCATAACTAATGAAGGCAAGAGTAGCTGCTAATACCATCCGTAATATATCTTTTTCAACACCACTTAAAATAATAAAGACCATTAAGAATGTCGCAAAAGAAATAACCAAATAAACAAAACTGCCCACTAGCATACCACCTACTTTACCGATTACTAACTCTAAACGTGATATTTTTTTTGATAATAATAATCTCATTGTCCCCTCGTGAATTTCACTTGCGAAAAGTCCCGAACCACTATTCGAACAAATAATCCAGATCAACATTCCTACTAATAAAACGAAAGCTAAAACTGCATAAAACATTAAAATATCTTGTGATAAAGAAAGATAAGTTGGCTTTTGACTCATTAAACCAAGATATTGATTTGATAGTATAAAACCAAAAAAGCCACTAATAATCACACACGCAACAACCGGAATAAGCTTAAACATTTTAATAAATGTCTTACTGAATAGTACTTTCATGATCATTTTCCTCCACTAACTGCTGATATAGTCCTTCTAGAGAAATCGTATCCTCTTTTAATAAATCTAATTCATAATCATTTTCATAAATAAACTTAACAATTTCTTTTTTACATTTTTGTTTATCATCTATACTTACTCTTAAAACTCCATTATTGAGCGTATAAAAATACTCTTTAGTTTCTAAATATGTTTGTAAATGCTCATTATGATTACAGCTTACAAGTAATTTTTCTTGATTAAATTCATTTTGAACTACATCAATAGGTTGATTTAAAACTACATGACCTTTATTGATCATAATAACATGATCAATGATCATTTCTAATTCCGTTAAAACATGTGAACTAATTAAAACCGTCATCTTCCGCTGCTTTACTAAACGTTTTAAAGTTTGAATAATTTCATAACGACTAGTTGGATCTAAATTAGCGGTTGGTTCATCCAGTAATAAAATCTCTGGCTTATGCATCATTGCTTGAATCAATCCAACTTTCTTTTTCATCCCTGTTGAAAATTTAGCAACACGTTTCAACTGATGTTCAACTAAATCAAATTCTTCTAATAATTCCTTAGTTCGTTTTAAAGCTTCATCATAGCTAAGATCAGACAACATCCCCATATAGACTAAATATTCTAAACAGCTCATATCACTATAAAAATTAGGAAATTCTGGAGAATATCCCATTATTGCCTTTGCTTCATTAGAACCTAACGGATACCCTTTGATCAAACCACTCCCTTTGGTCGGAAAAATCAAGCCCATCAGCAATGACATAGTTGTTGACTTTCCTGCTCCATTCGGCCCAATCATACCGTAAATTTTTCCTCCCTCTAAACTAAAAGACAAATCATCAATTGCTTTATAATTACCAAAAACTTTATCCATATGTTCAATCACAATTAATTTATCCATGTTTAACACCTGCCTTTTTCATTAATCGATATTTTGGGTAGAAGACTAAACCAAAGCCGCCAGCAACAATTCCTATTACCAGTAACATAATCAAATAACGACTAATAGTGCTTTTTTCCACTGTAATTACAGTAGCATAATGAGTAACCTTTCCTTGACCATCATTATATGAAAAGATTAAATCATGCTCTCCTGCTAATAATTTAACATTAAAGTTTTTAGCTGTTGTCTTTTCAATCAAATTTCCTTGATCATAAACATACATCAAACCATTCTTTTCTGTTTTATAACTTATTTTTAAATTCCCATCATTTACATCTTTTTCATTAAAATCAACTAATTCAAAATCTCGTTGATCAGTAAAACTATATAACTGCCCTACATTATCTTCAAGCTGCAATAGCTGATTATTTAAAGTTCGAGCACTCGTGACTACCATTTTTAATCCCGCTACTAAACTATCATTTCTATAATCATATATTTGTGATAATGTACCATCATTATAGATTAATTTTGATTGTCCGATCACTGTAGTAATTTGACTCGAATCATAGTTTCCTTTACCAAGGATCTTACTTTTTAACTCCTCATAATTACTTCCATTTAAAATCTTTAGAATATTCTTTGTACCATAGTCAGAATTATCATAATCCCTAACTAAATACGCTAACTCTTGAATCCCGTCATCATTAAGATCATTGATTTTAACTACACTATTTCCATTTTCAATTAAATTAAAACTAACTATATTTTCCAAAGGAACCGGATCACCCATAGAATTATCCCAATCATTATGATAATCAGTAATTAAGTATTCAAATAACTTTTCACCAGTTGCTCCACTAAGAACAGTCCTCATTTCATCATAAATACCATAAACAAGATCATCAACTCCATCATTGTCATAATCAATTCCTGTCACACTAAAACTATCTTCTTCATTTTCATAGATAACACCATCTTTTAATAATGAATATCGTACCGATAAGTCTTTCCCTTTAATGACTTGGAAACATTGACAGCCTTTATCATTATAAGCATTGATTACAAAATCTTTGATTCCATCATGATCAAGATCGCCTAGCACTTTAACATGAATATTGTTTTGCAATTTTTTATCATAACTTTTAGCAATATTAGTTTTTTGATAAGTTATATCATAACCATTCTTTAACGAATAATATAATCGCATTTCACTTTCACCAATATTGACTAGATCACTTATTCCATCATTATTCACATCACCTACGTCAATAATCGTAGTAGCACCTTCAAATGATTTATTATAAACACTTCTAAATGTTAACGATGCCCCATCAAGAATATTCTCATCAACAATAATTTCTGATTTGCCATCATTATTCATATCTGTAAAATATCTAATTGTTTCACCAATTAAATAATGTTCATAATACTTATTATTTTCATCATAGCCTTTTTCTAATAATACCTTTTTATCTGCCAGCGTATTTCCGTCATTTAAATTCATAATTACGATATGACTAGCAATTACCTCACCATTAGCGTTTAGTTCACTGACTAAACTTAAAAGATGATTATGTTTTTCATCATAATTAATCGCTTCAAAACCATTATTATGATAACCATCTGGAATGTTAAACGTAACTAAATTATCATCACAGCCACCTAAACCCATTTTTTTAATTTGCGTTATTTTACCATTATTCAAAACAGACACGATTGTACCATCACTAAGATCAACAACTTTATTAACAACTTTAGCACTACCTAAGTACTCTATTGTTTTCAAATCTTGATCAACAAGCAGTGACACACCCCCGTCAACTTGTAATAAATAACGTTCTCCTTGATTAGCAAAATGAATTTTCACATTTTTACTATTAATACCATTAAGATTCAAATTAGTTTGTTTTAATACTGTACCATCATTTAATGAATAAGCGACAAGTCTTAACTTTCCAGTACTAGCATACGTTGGAACAACCAAAGCAGGCTGATTATCAAAAATACCTTTAACCGCTCTACTATAATCTAAATTATATTGCTCAACAGGAATATCCAGTTTAACCTCCATCTTTTCAAGATCAATAAGTATTAAATGAGGTATCTCTTTTTCACTATCTCCTTCATTTAATTCAATTTGTGGACTCCCCAAGTAAGCACTTATCAACATTAAATTATTATCTAATAAATCCATTCGATAACTCATAAAACTAATATTATGGATTCCTGTAGGAACTAGTTGACCGCTCCATTTATTATTGTTTTTTAATAAATTTCCTAATTTCTCATCAATACCCTCTTCTAAATTTACTGTTTTAATAATTTTCCCATTCATTTGATCAATTTGATATAATTTGGCATCTTCTGTAGTTACATACAATTTATCTTTAATATACACAATATCCCAAATATTTAAATTGACTTTCCCCAAAGTATCATATCGTGGATCTTTAATTTCTTTAGGTGTTGTTAATGCAACTGTATAATTTAATTTTCCATTAGTTTTATTAAGACTTCCCAATTCTCCTAATTGTGTCGTAAAAATAACCTGATTATTAACTAATGCCATTTTCCAAATATTATCTTTCGCTTCATAATCAAATACAACCTGATAATCTTTTGTACTAATTCCTACTAAATGATAATTATAAATTAAATAGACAATATTATCATTAAATAGAATTTGTCTAATTGTGGCATTCTTATTCACTGCCTCATTATTATCATTAATCGTATTATAAGAATATTTTGTAGCATATAATACTTTTGAAGTTTTTGAACTAACGATTTTAAAATCATCATAATCATCTTCACTATCAATATAAACAGCAACATCTTTAAGACCATCATTATCAACATCATCAATTATTTCAAATTCTTTAACCGGCTTACCAACTTTGATTTTAAAATCATCGTTACCAATAAAAACTAACTCTGATTGATTAGATACCATCAATCCGCTTAGTCCTTCGCCTAAATCAACATTTTTCCCATTACAGCCACCTTCAATTTCATTACCTTCACCATAACTAACTAAGCTATTTATGCCGGTAATTGCCTGTAGTGGCATCAACGACATAGCCAAAATCAAAATCGTAGCGATTAAAAAAGTAAGCATTTTCTTCATTCTAAGCATCTCCTTTTAAATATCATGGTTCATAACAAAACTGTATCATTCCCTATAGTACAGTTTCATTATATCATCGCATTAACTGTATCACAATAGATAGTACACCTTTTTAGAAAAACTTTAGAAATACTTAATGACTATAAATCGTCAATATTTCCTAGGAAATACTAGTAAAATTATGATATTGCTAGGAAATGACAAATATAAATGATAGAATGAAAATAGATAATAAGTCGATTTTAACAAGGTTTTTTGGATTAAAGAGAATATAAAAAGGAGGACAGACCCATGAACCCGTTAACAGCAGAAATCGCCACCGCCCAAAATAGTGATAATAAACTAATTTTAATTATCGGTGGTCCTGGGAGTGGTAAATCAAAACTTATTCATGACTATAGCAATGAAACCGGTATTCCAATTCTAAATCTTGATCAGATCTTTAAAGATGATTGTAGTGAAATCATCACTGTAATGAATGACTTTATTGATAACTACGATAAAGAAGTTCTTTTGTTGGATAATAAAAGAGTCCTTTATGCTAAGGACTCAAATATCGATATGTTAACATTTTTAAAAGAATTAGCTAAAAAAATAATTGTTGTAGCAACATGGAATGGTACTATTGCTGATAATAAACTAATTCATATTCGTTCTAAACTACCAGCTAATCTTGAATATTCTTTAAAAAATGAACAAATTAAATTTATTAAATGTTAAAAATAGAAGCATAGCTTCTATTTTTTCATTTCTTTAATAACTTTTTGACGTGTAAATTCTTCTCTTTCTTTTTCTTCCAACGCTTCTGAAATAACCTTAATAGTTGATTCGAAGCACGGAATCGAAATATTTCTTAAAGCGTTAGCACGTTTTTGGGTTTTACGAATCGTATTAGCTAAACGATAAACACTATTTTCTACCTCTGCTAATAAAACTGTTAATTGTTTTACGTTGTAAAAACAATTATAAGCATAATCGACTTTTGAATTTGAACGTTCAATATCATAAGTCATCTTTAAGGGTTGTTTATCATAAGCAATCTTAGGAATCTCAACCCCCATAACACTTCGATAAGCAATTGAAATCCCATAATCCTCAGGTGTACTATTAACAATATCTGTAATTAACCCCATTGAAATATTAGCCTCTTGAAGTGCATCATATGCTTCTTGATATGAAGAAGTAATTTGATCACGAATAAGTTTTACATCATCTAATAAAGTCATCATTTCTTTGATTAAAACGTTACGTTTTTGATCCATTAGATTATATCCAAGGTTCGCTAATTGCAATGATTTTTTCATTGCAATTAGATTACCTTTAGTTGGAACTACTTTCAAGGCCATGATTATTCACCTTCTTCTTGTAATTCTTTAATAATCTTCTTTTCTTTAATGTTAAAGCGTTCAACCGCTTTTTCATGATTATAGTATTGATCTAACAGAGCATTATCTAAACGGTCTAAGGCCTCACGAGGAAGAACTGAAACTAGATCCCATCCTAAATCTAATGTTTCTTCAATACTACGGTTAGTATCAAAACCTTGGTTAATAAAGTATTCTTCAAATAAACGACCAAAGCTAATGTATTTTTTATCCATATCTGATAATTCATCTTCACCAATAACTGATGTCAATGAACGAACATCTTGAACATGGGCATAGCATGCAAATAATTGGTTTGCAATATCTTGATGATCTGCACGAGTAAACCCTTCACCGATTCCATCTTTCATTAAACGACTTAATGAAGGTAATACTCCTACTGGAGGATAAACTCCAGCTGAGTTTAAATCAACATCTAAAGTGATTTGCCCTTCAGTAATATATCCTGTTAAGTCAGGTACTGGATGAGTAATATCATTATTAGGCATTGTTAGAATTGGAATTTGGGTTACTGAACCTTCAGCATCTTTGATGATTCCTGCTCTTTCATATAATGAAGCTAAGTCAGAATATAGATATCCAGGATATCCTTTACGACCAGGAATTTCACCCTTACTTGAAGAAAATTCACGTAAAGCTTCACAATAAGAAGTAACATCGGTATAAATTACTAAAACATGCATATTTTGTTTAAATGCTAAGTATTCAGCAGCCGTTAAAGCACAACGTGGCGTTAAAATACGTTCAATAATTGGATCATTTGAAAGATTTAAGAACATGACTACTCTTTCCATAACCCCAGCTTCTTTAAAACTACGTTTAAAGTATTCAGCTACGTCATTAGTTACCCCCATAGCTGCAAAAACAACAGCAAATCCTTTACCCGCCTCATCAGCAATTTTCGCTTGTTTTACAATTTGAACTGCTAAACGGTCATGTGGTAAACCAGATACTGAGAAAATTGGTAGCTTCTGTCCACGAATCAATGTCGTTAAACAGTCAATTGAAGAAATTCCAGTATTAATATAGTTACGTGGATATACCCGTGATACAGGGTTTAATGGCAATCCATTGATATCCATTTCAGCTTCAGCATATACTTCACCTAAACCATCAATTGGGCGACCAGCACCAGAGAAAATTCTTCCAAGAATTTCTTTAGAAACTGGTAATTCCATCGGTTTACCTAATAACCTTGTTTTTGTATTTTCAAGTGACAAGCCATTTGTTCCCTCAAATACTTGAACAACAACTTTTTCACCTTCGATTTGAACAATTCGACCAGCTCGAGTTGTTCCATCTTTTAGTTGAATATCAACCATTTCATCGTATGAAGCACCCTTAACGTGGTCTAAAACGACTAATGGCCCATTTATTTCATTTAAGCCTACATATTGTAATGACATAATCATTTTCCTCCTACGCTACAGATTTGATTGCTTCATCAATATCATGATAATAAGTATCTAATTTTGCAATATTATCATTTGGAATATCATATTTCATTTTAATAACTTGATCAAAGATTCCAGTATCTACGATACGTCTTACGACTTTACCTTGATTTACCGCTTCTTTACAACGTTTATTTAAATATAAAATTACTTCCATCATTTTTAATTGTTTTTCCATTGGTACATAAGTGTCATCTTTATGGAACGCATTTTGTTGCAAATATCCAACTCGAACTACCTTTGCAACCTCAATAATTAATTTTTGATCTTCTGGCAATACATCAGGACCCATTAATTGAACAATTTCGTTCAATTTTGCTTCTTCTGCTAAGATATAAGCAATTTCTTGACGATCACTTACAAATTTAGGCCCAACATTTTTACTATACCACTTTTCAAGATCATAGACATAATCACTATAACTTTGTGTCCAGTTAATTGCAAAATAGTGACGAGCATAAGCTAGAGCTTTGTCTAATGCCCAGAAACAACGTACGAAACGTTTAGTATTTTGAGTAACTGGTTCTGAGAAGTCTGCCCCTTGAGGTGAGACTGCTCCGATAATTGATACTGAACCTTCTTGTCCATTTAATGTTTCCATATATCCAGCCCGTTCATAGAATTGTGATAAACGAGATGGTAAATAAGCTGGGAACCCTTCTTCAGCAGGCATTTCTTCTAGACGACCAGAAATTTCACGAAGTGCTTCAGCCCAACGAGATGTTGAATCAGCCATAATAGCAACATGATAACCCATATCACGATAATATTCTGCTAAAGTAACTCCAGTATAAATACTTGCTTCACGTGCCGCAACTGGCATGTTTGATGTATTGGCAATTAAAACCGTACGGTCAGTAAGTGGTTTACCACTCTTAGGGTCGATCAATTCACTAAATTCTTCAAGAACTTGAGTCATTTCATTTCCACGTTCACCGCACCCAACATAAACGATAATGTCTGCATCGCACCATTTAGCAATTTGGTGTTGGGTCATTGTTTTACCTGTACCGAAACCACCTGGAATAGCAGCTGTTCCTCCTTTAGCAATCGGGAACAGCGTATCGATAACCCGTTGACCAGTTACTAGAGGTGTTCCAATTGGTAATCGTTTTGTGACTGGGCGTGATTGTTTAATTGGCCATTTTTGGCATAATGTACATTCAATGATCTTACCATGAGCATCTTCAATTTTCATGACCACATCATTGATTGTATATTGACCATCTTCAACCACTTCAACCACTTTACCACTAATCAATGGACTAACCATACATTTATGAACGATTAAATCAGTTTCAGGTGTTGTTGCATAAATAGTTCCACCTTTGACTTCATCGCCAACTTTAACAGTCATTGTAACATCCCACTTTTTAGCAATATCTAAAGAATCAACATTGCTTCCGGCTTGGATAAATGCTCCTGATTCTTTTTCAAGTGCTTTTAGTGGACGTTCAATCCCGTCAAAGATATTTCTTAAAATTCCTGGGCCTAACGTTGCACAGATTGGCGAACCAGTTGAAACAACTGGTTCACCTGGCTTAAGACCAGTAGTAGTTTCATATACTTGGATGGTAGTAAATTCTTTAGAAATTGAAATTACCTCACCCATTAATGAATCATTACCTACATATACCATTTCCAACATGGAAAAAGACACTGTATCTTTTACTTTTACAACGGGTCCGTTAATAGAATAAATTACATTATTGTTCATATATTAACCCCCTGTCTATTTAATCATTAATCCTGATGTTTTATAGAACCAATCCTTTTGGTTTTCTAAAGCAAAGTCTAATGATTCATCAACAACGACATTAGTAGCTTTATTTTTAACAATAAATCCACCAATCGTAATCTTATCACTTACTTCTACTTCTAAAGCTGTACCATAAGCTTTAATCAATTCATCTTTATATTTCATATCAGCTTCTCTAAGTTCAAGAGTTGAATCACTCATTGGATATAATTTCCCAATTTCTTCCATATGTTTAACTAGATACGCCTGATAATCTTTGCTATTTGCAAAAGCAACTAATTTATCTTTAGCTTCACTAAAGATATTAGCTACATATTCATCTCTTTTTTCAACTAACTTCTTAGTCTTTTCTTCTTGTGATGAAGAAGCTTCAACACTAGCATTTGAAGAAATTTCTACTAACTCTTTAGCAAGTAATGCTTCGGCATCTTTCTTAGCTTCAGCTTTAATTTGGTTGTATGCTTCTTCTTCAAGACGCTTTGCTTCATCTAAGATTTTTTCTTCTTCAAGATTTGCTAATCTTTCAATCTCTTCTTTCATATAAAGAAATACTTGTTCTTTCTTTTCCATAGCATTCCCCTTCTATAACTTCACACCAATTGCTTCTGAAACATATTTGTCAATCGTTTCACCAATTTTTGATTCACCATGACGGTCTGGTATTTCAACAAGCAATGGTTTTTGTTGTTTTAACTTGATTTCTGAGATAACATCAGGCGCAAGTTCAATTAAGTTAGTAGTGATCAAGATGATTCCGATCGAATCATCTTTTAATTTTGTTTCTAGTAATTCAAGAAACTCTCTTCTTTTATGAACTACTTGGCCTTCAATTCCTACTAATCTAAGTCCTACTTGGGTATCGACGTTATCACTTATACAATAAAATCGCATAATGATCACATTCTTTCAATTAGATTTTGTTGATAATTAAGATAGAAATTAATAACCCGTAAATAGCAACCCCTTCACCTAAGGCTACGAAAATTAATGATTTACCAAAGTTCTTTTCATTTTCAGAAAATGCTCCGATAGCCGCAGGAGCAGCAGCAGCAACAGCGATCCCAGCTCCTAAAGCTGATAAACCAGTAGCTAAAGCAGCAGCTACGAAACCTAAACCTTGAGCAATTGTTCCAGTAATTACAGCTGTTTCTTCAGCGTATACACCGTTAGTTACAGCAGCCAAATATAATGCTAAACATACTGCTCCAGCAAATCCAGCAACATGAGTTGCTAATCTAATTTTAGCGCTTTTTACGCTTACCTTTCCTTTGAATACTTTAATTAATGGTAATGATAATAAGATAACTACTAATGCTGGTAAAATAAATTCTAAAACTGTCATAATGACTTCCTCCTCGATTTTTAATCCTCTTTAATAGTTTTAAATGAAATTCCGTTTCCTTCGTAGTATCTACTAAACATTTCGTAGAACTCTAACCGTAAAACTTGAATCCCGACAATTAATCCTTCTAAGCACATTACAAAAATGTTACCAAAAATTATAACGGCTAGCTCACCAACGCCACCGACCATTTCAGCCAATGTATATACAACCAACATCATTCCGGCATGTGATAAAACAAATCCTCCAACCCGTAAAAATGACATTGTGTTAGTGATGAAAGATAAGACTACTTCGAATAATTCGAAGAATCCTTCAACAAAGAACGCACCAAAACCATTTGGGAACATTGCTTCATGTTCTTCAAATTTTCTAATTAGTGGTTCCTTTAGGAAAATTAGAAATAGTGGTAATGCAATCAATCCAACTACATAAACAACATTAACAAATCCTAATCCTAAAAACATATTTATAACTAATCCCAAAATAGAAATATAAAAGACTAATCCACAAATTCCATTTTGACTTAGCACTGCTTCTCCAAAATTCTTCTTTTTAAAACTCAAAATAACATTAAACGCCATCGAAATAATAATTAAAATTATTCCTAAACAAATCGCAGCGATCAATAATGTCATCGTGTTGTCTGGCGACATTGCATTGAATAACGGAATCAAAATTTCCTCATTTCCAAATACCGAACCAAAGACAACCCCAAAAAGCATACTGGAAATTCCTAAACGGACTCCAACCGCACCTAATTGTAAACCAAACTTTTTATAAGCCACAAATCCAACAAGTGATAAAATAACCCCTTGTCCTACGTCACCAAACATAATTCCGAATAACAAGGTATATGATAATGCCACTAATAAAGTTGGATCGGCATCATTATATTTAGGTACCCCATACATTTCGACGAACATTCTAAACGGCCGTGAAAACCAATTATTTTTAAGCAATGTTGGTGGCGATAAACGAACATCACTATTAGCTGGTTTAATATCAACTGTTACTTTCTCTAATGTTTCAAAATCTTCTTTGAATTTTTTAACACTACGTGTTGGAACAAAACCATTGACAGAAAGTTTATCACCGATTACAACAACATATTTTTGCATGATAAAGACATCATTTAAATGTTTTGCAATCGTATAGATTTCATTCAACTTATCACGGTCATTAGCAAACATTTTATCAATTCGCTCTTTTAATTTTTCACTTTGTTCTTTAGCAACATCAGCTTCTTCTTGAATCTCACCAATAGCAAGTTCTGGTGAACCGTGAACAAAGGCCGGAATATGAATCCGTTCAAAATACAATGATGAGAAAATATTATCAACTTCTGGTGCATCACCAGGCGTTGTAATATACATACACCAAGTATATTGATTATCATTGTGAAATGCTTTAAAGACAAATGGTAATGATTCATAATAATCTAATTTAGAAACATTATTTACTGGAATTTTTCCAAATCTAACCTGAAGATATTTACAGCTAAACAAATCATCAAAATCAACATCAATATCAGCAACATGTTGTAACTGAATGATTGCTTCCTGATTTTCAATAATCATCCGATCTAATTGTACTTTTACAGCATCAATTCGCTCAACATCAAGCAGTAGATCATCTAAATATTCTTTTACCCGCAGCACATTGATTTGATTAGTTTCAACTGGCACTTCTTCTAGCTTAAAATGATACTTATTTGATGCATCATTCAATCGCACCAAGATTTCTTCATAAAGATTATCTTGATTGTAAACACTTAGTCCCGTTACACTATCAATAAACTTAGAGGCCAACTCAGGATGAAAGTCATCATGGCTAAAAAGCTTTAATAAAACTTCATTGTAACGATACTTATCAAAATTAATACTAACTAAGTTTAATCTTGAAATCGCCATTATATCCCTCCTCTATATCTTGATTGATTTTCGCGTAACTTTTTTCACAATAATTAAAATCACCATCGCAATGATCCAAAGACTGAATCCAAATAAGAAAGTATGAATAACATGTAATGGTAAACTTGCTAACGGCTGGTACAATTCAATTCGATAAAACGCCGTTCCATAAAATAAACCACCAATTAAAACAGCAGCTCCTAAACGTTTTAACATGCCACCAAAATTATTAGGTTTTTTAATTGTAAATAAGAACCCTAATACAATTAATAAAGCTCCAACACCAATATCACCAACACAAACAGCACCGATAAGCATCGTTAATAAAGCAACTATCGTCGTTGGATCAAAAGTGTCACCAAGTGTTACACTCAAGACATTTTCAAACGGTTGCATTAAACTATTATTTCTTACTAATACTGGTGCCACAATATTTCTATTTTCATAGATATTAACTGGTAGTTCCATAACTTTTACACTATCAATATCATCAAATTTTGCTTCAGCTTCTTTTAAATCAAAACTACTGAAAGTGTAGATCGAAGCTTTTTGTGAAAAGTCCACAACATAACGACATTTATCAAATAGTCTTTTTAAGTTATATAATCTTGTAAATGTTTCTAAAACCTCTTCTTTATATTCCTTTTTTATATCCTCTAGTTTAGAATCCATTTTAGCAATATATTGTTCCATAGCTGTTGACTCTTCAGTTAATTCGTCAATTGCTTCATGAACTTTACCATGAGCAAACTCCGGTAAGCTAATTGGCTCAAATGACATTGATGAAAATGCATTATCAATTTCAGAAATACTGCTTGTAAGTCCAGCATAAACGATCCAAACATATTGTTTAGAACGATTCAATTCCCTAAAAATAAATTCATAATCACGATAATATTGAATTTTTGTAAATTCATTCACAGGAATCTTTCCAAATCGACAGGTAATATATTTAGTATTCTTAACATCATCAACACTTATTTTTGATTCTTCTAGATTTTTCAACAAAATGATTGCTTCATCATTTTCTTCTTTTTCTTTTGTAATATCTTCTTTAATTTTGACAATATTATCAATTTTATCATTAATATCATCTATTAATTTATTTGCATTATGCAAGTTGATTTCTTTAAATTCATTATCTTGAACATTACTTTCAAGATTTAAACGATTTAAGATGTGATAAATGTTATCTAGTGGTTCATTATACGGATTAACTTCATCCATAACTGATACCCCTTTAACATTATTTGCTATTTTTTTAGAATCTTGAGGAAACATTTCATCTTGATACTCGGTCATCTTAATTAGCATTTTCATCAAATCTTTATGTTCAAAGGAAATATTAAAGAAATGTGTTTTTATAATAGCCATTCATTAATCCCTCCTATGCAAAGATCAGCATCTCTTCAATACTAGATGCATCTCGTCCATATCTAATTCCCTCAATAATATGTTTTAGATTATCAACCTCTACCTTTTGTAAGATTGAATATGTTAAATATACTAACGGTGCGTTACTAGAAAAACGCATATATCTTTTAGCGATATTATATCTAACTTCTTCAACATAATATTCGATATAAGCATAGTCTTTATCACCTAAATACAGCTTATATTTAGAATTAGCTAATAATTCCATCAATTCTTTTGCACTACGAGCTTCAATTAATGTATCCAACATTGATGAAGACATTCGACAATGCTCTAAATATAAAGAATTATTAATTGTTTCATTCGATTCTTTAAAATATTTTTTGAATCGATAGATCTTCGTAATATTGATCAACTCAATCGATGTCGATAAAATATCTAATAATTCTTTTTGTTCTTTACCCTTAAAATTCTTTTTAATGGCAGCCACATAAGTACTATAAAATAGTGATTTCATCTGACGTTCTAAAGCATTAATATCAATCGGTGCTGTAAAATCAAAATCAGCTAATATTTTATAATACCTAGTATCTCTTAAATATGTTACTAGATCCTTATAGTTATCAACATTGATCAATCCATAAATATTGAAACTCATTTTGCTTGCTAAATAATCAGGTATCTCCAAAGAAAAACTCGCTTGATCTTTTTCTTTAATACTGACAACCTTATCAACAATCAATTGAACCTCAATTCCAATGACCTCTTGGCTATAGAAATCTTGATTCTTTTTTGGTGCATACTTCATTAATCTCGCACAACGTTCAAAGTATTCTTTATTTAAAGCAGCCTCTACTTGGCGACGGTGAACGTTACGGACATTAATATCTTCTAAAACACCACTATACTTTGTTTGCGATTTTAAGTATGTTACCATCTCACTAAGTGACTGTTTCCGGCATAGATCACTATAACCTTCCTCACCAATGCGGTATCCATACATCGCTTTAGCCTTAGCACATAGTGCATTTGACGATAAAGCCATACCTTCACCTTCTTACTTTAAACATCTTTCGACAATCTGATTGATCCATTTGTCCTTATTTTGATTATAAAGATTCTCTAAATTAGCTACAGTATCATTATAATCTTGATCAAGCTGCTTTGCTTCTTCTTTGTTTTTATTCATTAATTCAGCTTTATGCGCCTCAATCTTTTTGTTTTGTTCGGTGACAAAACCATCATATATCTCTTTTCTTTTTTCATTCATGTTGGTTTGCGCATCTAATTTCTTAGCTTTTGCAGCTTCAACACGTTCGACACATTTACGGTCTATTTCTACTAACCTTTGAATTACATCATCCATAGTATAAGCCCCCTTTGCCTGAGATAAGTATACTCCTATATTTTAAAAATGCAACGATAATAATCTATCAATTGAAAAAAATAGTCATTTTCGCTGTATCCCTAGTCTGACAAGGGTTTACAACGATTTAACAAACTTTTTAAAGACTTATATTTTTTTCGTGAAAAATAATTATCATGCTTTTTTAACATGATAATTATAGCGCTAAGTTTGATAAAATCACTAGACAATCTATGCGATTTGTCTAGTAAACAAGATTTTGAAAACGCTTCGAATAAAAGGTCCTGCAATTAACAGTTGTAGTGGTAAAGCTGCAATAAAATTTTTTGGAATATTTGTCAACCACACCATTAAAGTCTGTTCACTGATTCCAGCCTGTTCAACTGCACCGTATAAAGACATTAAAATAACCATGCCACAGACCATAAAAAACGAGATCATAATAATCTTAATAAGTGGTTTACTTTTAGGATTTACAACTTTAAAAGCTAAACTTTTAGCAAACTTAGATACTATTACCCAATCACATAAAATTGCAAATAAATAGGCTAATGGGAATCCCAACCATGCTTCTTTGATTGCTTCGCTTGAAAAGCCGAAGTGTAAACTGACATTATAGACACTCATCCAAAAAACCATAAAGGCACACATAAACATTGTAAAAACTAAACTTTCTTTTCTATTTGTTGGCATTAATTTTTCCTCCTTTTAACATAAAAAAGCCAGTTAACAAAACCATAACTTTCGCTACAATCTTTGTCAGCTGACTTAATCATCACTACCATTATTTAGTAATATTCTTTTAATGCAATGCTATCCTAGCATAAAAAATTTATTTGTGTAAGTTTTTTTTTATTTTTTTTATATTCATTGAGGGAGCTAATCAGTTGTGATAAAGTATTGTTAGTGAGGTTATGAATATGATAAAAGAAAATATTGCAAAAATGCAAACATTAATGAAAGAAAATGGAATTGATATTTATATCATTCCAACTAGTGATTTTCATCAAAGTGAATATGTTGGTGAATATTTTAGAGGACGTAAATTCTTATCAGGATTTACCGGTTCTGCTGGAACATTAGTAATCAGTCTAGATGAAGCACGTTTATGGACTGACGGGCGTTATTTTATCCAAGCAGAACAACAATTAGCTGGAAGTGGCATTATTTTAATGAAAATGGCTATGCCTGGGGTTCCAACAATCAAAGAATATCTTGATCAAAACACTGATAAGACTGTTGGTTTTGATGGACGAGTAATGTCATATCAAGAAGTTGCTCGTTTAAGTAATAAACTAATTACAGATGTTGACTTAGTTGATGAAGTTTGGAGTGAACGCCCTAGCATCTCTCATGAGCCAGCTTTTATTTATGATGAAGAATATTGCGGTGAATCACGTGCTTCAAAACTTGCACGTTTGCGCAGTGCCATGGGAGATTGCCAACACCATATTATTACTAGCTTAGATGATATTGTCTGGTTATTTAACATTCGTGGTAACGATGTAGATTGTAATCCCGTCGTACTATCTTATGCTTTGATTAATCAAGATAATGCTATTCTATATGTTCAAGATAACGTCGTTGATGTTAAAACTGAAGCTATTTTAAAAAGGGATAGTATTATCATCAGAGCTTATAATGATATTTATGAAGATGTTAAAAAACTAACTGGAAAAGTCTTATTAGATGATCAAATTGTTAATTATCAAATCTTCAATAATCTAAATTGTGAAATAAAAACAGCACCTAATCCAACTCAACATTTTAAAGCGATAAAAAATGAAACTGAAATCAAAGCAACCAAAAATGCCCATATCAAGGATGGTGTCGCTATGACTAAATTCATGTATTGGTTAAAAAACAACGTTGGAAAAATCGAATTAGATGAAGTTACTATCTCTGATAAATTAGCAGCATTTAGAAAAGAACAAAATGAATTTTTTGATCTAAGTTTTGATACTATTTGCGGATACAAAGCTAACGCTGCTTTGATGCACTACAAAGCAGAACCTGGAAATTGTGCAATAGTAACTAACGAGGGAATGCTATTAATCGATTCTGGTGGTCAATATTTAGATGGAACGATCGATACAACAAGAACCTTTGTTTTAGGTCCCATCAGTGATATTGAAAGACGTGATTTTACCGTGGCTTTAAAAGCAATGTTTAGACTACAAGCAGCTCATTTCCTAGCGGGAACAACTGGTCCAAACCTAGATTTATTAGCACGTGGTATAGTTTATGAATACAATCTTGATTATCGCTGCGGAACAGGACATGGAGTTGGTCACTTCTTAAACGTCCATGAAGGACCAAATGGATTCAGACCCCATGATCGTCCAGGATTTGCTAAAATGTGTGCTTTTGAACCAGGAATGATCACAACAGATGAACCTGGTATTTATATCGAAAATAGTCATGGTGTTCGTCATGAAAATGAATTGTTATGTGTTGAAGTCGAAACTAATGAATATGGTCAGTTCTTAAAATTTGAACCAATTACAATGGTTCCATTTGATTTAGATGGTTTAGATCTTGAATTATTATCTAATCATGAAATCAAACAAATCAATGATTATCAACAATTAGTATTTGATCATGTTGCACCATTTTTAACAAATGAAGAGAGAGCTTGGTTACAAGCTAACTTATTAATTAAATAAGTATAGTCTAAAGGCACACTTGCATAGTGCCTTTTTATTTGCTTTATAAACTAATCACCAATCTTTAAAACAAAAAAGGAAGCTGTGCTTCCTTAAATCTTAATTTCATTATTCTCATCAGCCAAATATTCAACTACCTCTCCTTGGCTTAGAGATTGTTGAATATTAATCAATCTTTGATTAGATGAACCACGATAAAGTAAAGCTAAACTTTTTTTATCTAATTCAAATTTGCCATCGATTAGCATATCGCAAAGTTCCAATAATGATTTTTTATTAGGATCATCCATAATTTGTTCGAATGTAAAACCACTATAAATAACAATATTTAGTTTTCTAAGTCGAGCAGCTTTACAAAGTTCTTTTAAAGGCTCGATTTGTAACATTGGTTCACCACCTGATAACGTGATTCCATCTAATAAAGGATTTTCATCAATTTCATTAATTATTTCACTAGTATCTCTAATATACCCGCCATTAATATCATGGCTTTTAGGATTGTGGCAGCCTAAACAATTATGAAAACAACCTTGGGTAAAAATCGCATATCTTAAGCCCGGCCCATCAACAATAGAATCATTAACCGTACCAAATAATCTAATTTCCATTAATTATTCATTCCTTGGTTTCGTGTTTTACACGATCACTTTCTTCAGCCTTTTTCCCATCATTAAAACGATCTAATGTTCCTACTAAATAACCAGTGATTCGCCGGATTCGTTCAAAACCATGATGTTCTTCCTCGCTTCTTCCACATAACGGGCAAACATCATCAATAATTCCATTATAACCACATACTGGATCACGATCAACTGGATGATTGATTGCTCCATAACCAATTCCATTATCATGCATTGCTCTAACAATTTTTTCGAATGCAGCAATATTTTTAGTCGGATCCCCATCCATCTCGACATAACTAATATGACCACCATTAGTTAATTCATGATATGGTCCTTCTAATTTTATTTTCTTAAAAGCACTAATTGGATAATATACAGGAATATGGAAACTATTAGTATAATATTCACGATCAGTAATCCCGTCTAATTCTCCAAAAAGTTTTTTATCCATTTTAACAAAACGACCTGAAAGTCCTTCTGCCGGAGTAGCAATCAAACTAAAATTCAAATTATATTTTTCAGTTGCTTTATCCATTGCCTTGCGCATATGAGCAACAATTTGTAATCCTAAGATCTGAGCTTTTTCACTTTCACCATGATGTACCCCAATCAAAGCTTTTAATGTTTCCGCTAATCCGATAAATCCGACTGTTAAAGTTCCATGTTTTAAAACCTCACGAACTTCATCATCAGGTTTTAATTCATCACTATCAAGCCAAACTCCCTGCTCCATTAAAAAAGGATAGTTTTTAGCCTTACGACGACATTGAATTTCAAAACGTTCTAACAATTGCTCAATACATAAATCTAACATTCCATCAAGCTTATCAAAAAACTCATTTACATCTCCTTTAGAACGAATTGCCAATCTTGGTAAATTGATAGAAGTAAAACTTAAATTTCCACGCCCAAAACTAATTTCTTTGTCCGGAGCATAAACATTTCCCATAACTCGTGTTCGACATCCCATATAAGCAATTTCAGTTTCTGGCGTTCCTTTATAATATTGTTTATTGAAAGGAGCATCAACAAATGAAAAATTAGGGAATAAACGTTTTGCAGAGGTACGACAAGCTAATTTAAAAAGATCGTAATTAGGCTCACCTTCATTATAGTTGATTCCTTCTTTTACTCTAAATATTTGAATTGGAAAAATTGGTGTTTCACCATGACCTAGCCCAGCTTCTGTTGCTAATAATATATTACGCATTACCATGCGCCCTTCACTTGAAGTATCCATACCATAATTGATTGAACTAAACGGTACTTGTGCTCCAGCTCTTGAATGCATAGTATTAAGATTGTGAATAAACGCCTCCATCGCTTGATATGTCTCTCGATCAGTTTCTTCATAAGCGCTTGTAATTGCAAATTCAACGATTTCATCTACAAATTTATCTACTTTATTAGCTTTCAGTATTTCTTTTAATTGTTCTTCAAATGCCTCATTTTTATCTAAAGTAGGTTTTAAACGCATTTCTCCCTTTACTTTAGTCGCAATATCTTCACCATCTAATTTTACTAATAAAGTAATTGCTTTAGCTAAATTATGATAAAAATGCTTTAAGTATGATTTTGCAACACCTGGTGCCATACTATAATCAAAATTAGGAATTGCCTGACCTCCATGTTGATCATTTTGGTTTGACTGGATAGCAATGCAAGCTAGAGCAGCATAGATACTAATGCTATTTGGCTCTCTTAAAACTCCATGGCCAGTTGAAAATCCTCCTGCAAATAATTTAATTAAATCAATTTGACAACAAGTTGTGGTTAAAGTTAAAAAATCCATATCATGAATATGTATATCCCCATTAATATGAGCACGTGCATGTTTAGGATTTAATACAAACATCTCATTAAACTGTTTTGCTGCTTCAGCTCCATATTTCAGCATTGTCCCCATCGGAGCATCTGCATTCACGTTAGCATTTTCTCTTTTTAGATCACTATCTTTACTATCAGCAAAAGTAATCTCTTCAAAAGTCTTCATTAGCCGTGACTTCATATCCCTTTCACGCGTACGATTAGCGCGATATAAAATATAGGCTTTAGCCACTCGTACATATCCTTGTTCAATCAACACTTCTTCAACCGTATCTTGAACTAATTCTACCGTTGGTAATTCACTCTTCTTTTTTTCTAGCTTTGTTTCAACTGTTTTAGCAATATTCATGGCATTTTTTAATTCATATTTACCACCACTTGCTTCAAATGCTTTGTATATAGCTCCTGCAATCTTATCTAACTCAAATGCGACTAGGCGCCCATCTCTCTTACGAATATTTTCTATCATTCTATATCCCTCCATGCACTATTAAGTATATCTTATTTGTATTTTTAATTCATGTTATATACTCCTTTACCCAGCCCTTTTTATAATCATAAAATAAAACGCTCTCCCATTACAGGAAAACGTTATCTAACATAATATAACCGTTTATCATTATCAAGAATACTTTTTCACACTAACCTGATAATTTTGATAAATCGCTAATAAGTAGCCATCAGTTACCTTTTCAACCACCCCATATCTAAAGACTTCTTCTTGGTCTAAGTCATATTTTTCTATCAAATAATGCATTGTTTCACGTGCTTCGCTTTTATCTAAACGGGCCTTCCACCAGCGTTTAGGTTTTATTTTTGATAACCGTAAATAGTCTTCAATCAATAAATCCTGATACTGCTGATTTAAATATTCGTCTAAATAACTAAATAATTCATCATTTTGAAATTTAAACATTTTAAATTGTTGTTTCAAATAATAATTGCCCAGGTCTAAGAAAAAATAAAAAGGTGAAGCGACTGTTCTTATCACTGTATTCATTGTTATTGGCATCTTGCCACTATTCCAGAATTTCTCTAACATTTCTTCTGCCAAATGAATTTTCCCAATATCTTCAGGGCTTAAATCATTACTATAAAGCAATTCATAGGGTGGATTTTCATCATATACATACCCATATTTTTCTGCCTCTTTTCGAAGACTTGTTCCTCTCAATAACTTTAAAAAACCTAATTGCAGTTCCTTTGGATAAAAAGCAAAAACATCATCAAATGATCGGGCAAATCTCTCTAGGTTTTCTAAAGGCAAACCTGCAATCAAATCTAAATGAAAATCAATTTTATGATTTTGCTGTAACTGTTTAATTACTTCACTTAACCGTTCAAAATTTTGATATCTTTTAATGATTTCATTTGTCGGCTCATATGTTGACTGAATTCCTATTTCAAATCGTAATAATCCTCTTGGAGCATAATCATTAATATAATCAATAATTCGCTGATCTAGTACATCACCATTAATTTCGAATTGAAATTGAATTCCTGGTCGATAATGCTTAAAAATAAATTCTAAAATCGCCAAAGCATGAGCTGTTTTAGCATTAAAGCTCCGATCTAGCAGCTTAATTGTCTTAACTCCACTATCAAGCAATAATGATAATTGCGCTTTTAAATAATCTAAACTAAAGAAGCGTAATCCTTTTTCTAATGAAGATAAACAGTACTGGCATTGATATGGACAGCCGCGACTTGTTTCAAAATAAAGAATCCGCTTATCCATATCAGCAAGATCACGTTTTAATAAATAAGGTGATTCAAGTGTTTCAAGATATTGTAGATCAACCGGCTTAGTTTGTTGATAATCTCGCTTATCTTTTCTGCTAATTCCTTGAATATTAATCGGCTGCTGTGTTTCTAAACAATCTAACAGTTCTTTAAAAGCCACCTCACCTTCACCACTAATTAAATAGTCAATTTTAAAGTTATCTAGAAAATAATCAATTTCATAACTTACTTCCGGTCCTCCAATTACAATAACTAATTGTGGGTCCATTTTTTTTAATTTATCTATCAATATTTTTATTAAATCAACATTCCAAATATAGACACTAAAAGCCACAACCTGTACTTTTTGTTCAATAATATCATTTGCAATTGTATCAAGATCCTCTTTGATCGTATATTCTTTAAAATCCACCTCATGATATTCTTTAGTAGCTACATAAAGCAATCTTAACGATAAAGACTTATGTATATATTTTGAATTTAAAGTAGTAATTAATGTTTTCATTTCTTTACCTCATTAAAATAATCTAGAGGTAACCCCTAGATTATTTTTTCGTAACTTTTGGCATTACATTGTTATATAAACAATATTCTTCAAAAGTCCATTCCTTTTCAACGATTTTTTTTGCTACATCTTTACCAACATAACGTAAATGCCAAGGCTCATGAGCAATTCCCGTTATTCCGTCAGTACCATTTTCAAAACGGATAATAAAGCCGTATTTAGCACAATTTTTAATTACCCATTTATATTCATCAGTATCACCAAAAGTGATTTTTTTACCTTCTACAACACTTTGACTAGTTAAATCAATTCCTAAACCAGTTTGATGTTCACTTGCTCCAGGCTGAGCGACATATTCATTTGCATACTGCCCGCCAAAACGTCTTTCAAAATCAGCCATTGTATCAACTTGTGTCTGATATGAACGATACGCACTATTAACAACTAATTCTAACCCTTCTTTTTTAGCTGCTTCATACATTTTAGTTAAAGCATCTGATGTTTCTTTAGTCATTTTCGGATTTTGACAATCTGGAGCTACTGGAATTTCCGGATCTACTAATTTGGGTTCATAGCTTTCTGGTAAATAGAAACCTTTTTTTACTAAAACTAATAAATCATCAGGATTAGTAATTGTATAGCTTTCTTTAGGCTCACCATTAGATGAAATCAAAAATGGATAGTTAGTAATACATGCTGCATAATTATAGTCTTTGTAATTATTATAAGCGTTGATATACGCTTCAAGATTTTGAATTTGATAACCTTTTACTTTGCGATAAGGCTCTAAATCCTTGGCAGTATAATTATGATCGATCAAATATTGTAAATCTTCTTTTGATACTTTATCACTAATCAAATTCCAAATAACTTTCTCACTATACCCCATACTTTTTAGTTTAGGTACTTCTTCTTTAAATAATCCATTAATATATGTAACAACATCAGCATATTCCATCTTTTTATTCATGCCTAGATATTTTTCGTATTCATCATATAAAGAAACTTTTTTAGAATTTGCTATCCAATTAGTAATATGATCAAGTTTATCATGGGATAAAATTTCATTTTCTTGTTCTTTTGTTAATGACAAAATTTCACTTGTTTGTGAAAATGAATAGCCCTTGATTAATAATTTAATCCGTGTCAAATTTAACACAACAACAATTCCAATAACTAAGACAACCCCAACAGCCCCAACAAGAGCAACGCGTCCAACCTTAAGGCGACTTCGACTACTTGTTCCATAACTGCTGTAATATCCATAATCTCTTTTCTTTTTAAACATTATTATATTACCTCTTTAATACTTTCTCTTTATTTACATGTACTTAAATAATCGTTACGCCCTAATTCATATTGATCGTTACCATTACTATCAATCACTACTACTAATGGCATATCCTCAACTTCTAAACGTCGAATCGCTTCAGGTCCAAGATCATCAAAAGCAATTACTGTACATTCTTTAATGCAATTAGACATCATCGCTCCGGCTCCACCGATAGCACCAAAATACACTCCATGATATTTAATGATTGCATCTTTAACTGCCTGCTGACGATATCCCTTACCAATCATCGAACGTAATCCTAACTTGATCATTGTTGATGCAAAAGCATCCATTCTCCCAGACGTTGTAGGTCCTCCACTCCCAAATACTTTACCAGGTTTACTTGGCGTTGGTCCCACATAAAAAATTACTTGATCCTCTAAATGAAAAGGTAATTCCTTTCCTTCTTCAATCAAAGCCATCAAACGTTTATGAGCCGCATCACGACCCGTATAGATAGTTCCGCTTAGTAACACTTCATCACCAGCATGTAATTGTTTTATTTTTTCAACGGTAAGCGGTGTTGTCAATTTAATCATAATGAAGCCTCCTTATGACGCGCTACATGGCAGCAAATACTTACTGCAACAGGCATTCCAGCAATATGAGTAGGATGAGTCTCAATATTCAATGATAGAGCTGTAGTTTTTCCACCATAACCAGCTGGTCCAATTCCTGTAGCATTGATCATCTCTAATAATTCAGTTTCTAAAGCAGCATATCGGCTATCTTCGTGATGGGTTCCAATTTCACGCATCATTGCTTGTTTTGACAACATCGTAACTTTGTCAAATGACCCTCCGATCCCTACACCAATCACCATCGGCGGGCAAGCATTAGGTCCAGCGTCATTAACCACTTTCATTACAAAATCTTTAACTCCCTGCAATCCATCACTTGGTTTTAACATTTTAATTTGTGACATGTTTTCAGACCCAAATCCTTTTGGAGCTACAACAATTTTAAATTCATCACCACAAACAAGATCAAAATAAATAATTGCTGGGGTATTATCTTTAGTATTGATCCGTTCAAATAATGGATCATCAACTACTGATTTACGAAGATAACCTTCCTCGTACCCTTGACGCACTCCTTCATTAATAGCAGCTTTTAAATCACCATCCACATGAACTTCTTGTCCAATTGTAATATACACAAAAGCCATACCAGTATCTTGACAAATCGGCATCATATTATCTTTAGCTAAATCAGCATTATCAATCAATACTTCCAAAGTCTTTTTAGCTAAGGGATATGGTTCTGTATCTGTCTTATCTTTAAGTGCCTTAAACACATCACTGGGTAAATTACAAGCTGCTTCCATACATAGTTGTTTTACTGTTTTTGTAATATCTTCACATTTAATCTCACGCATAACTTTTTCCTTCCATAAAAAAAGGTTAAAACCTTTTTAGATAATTTTTTCCTGAATTCCTGGATAATATAAAGAATAATATCGCAGTGACATCAATTCAACTGCTGTTAATAACGTATGTTTACCAATCTTTCGCTGTTCGCTATCACCTAATACAATCGTATAATTAACGTTTATTCCAATATCTATCCCTGGATTATTTGTCATTAAAACAACCTTACATTTTGATTTCTTTAAATACTGTAAAACTTTCGAATTACTCCGTGCATAAAATCCATTTACTGTCACAATAATTGCAACACTATTTTCATCCATCAAACGCGCACAATCAATCTGACGTTCTGTTTCCATATATGCCATTGTAAACTTTTCCAGCATTAGTAAATCAGTTTGAAAATGCAACGCTGCAGAATGAGAAAACTGAGTTCCAAAAAAAGCTACTGAATCACTATCATGAATAGCCTGTAGAACTTTATCAATCACATTCCAGTCTAACCGCTGTGACAATTTTGAAATAGCATCACATACTTGATCACTATAATATTTAGTACATTCTTGAGGTTTATCTTTCATCATGTCCAAAGGAACATTAATTAAATTATTAAACTTTTTGCTATCTGAAGCAAATGAAGAACATTCTTGTTTTAAATGAGCATAATTTTCATATCCTAAAGCACGACAAAAACGTGAAATCGTTGCCGGGGATACATAACATTCTTTAGCAAGCTGACTAATTCCCATTTTGGCCACTTTCGAAAAATTATGAGCCATATACCAGGCAATATTATAATTTGTATCAGCTTCACTAGCTGTATCTAAAAAGATAATTAAACGGTAAAATAAGCTTTTCATCCTCATTCCTCCACTTATGTGTATTATACACTATATTTCGCCATTTTAAAATAGCTCGATATCTATCCGAACGAATAATTATCACATATTTTAAGATATTCTATATACATTTTCACCATTGTTTAGTTATATACTAACAATGTAGTCAAAAGAAATATTCGATTTTCCCTTCAATATAATGACTACAAACAATATATAAAGATATCCTTCCCTGATATCATGTATTATTAGTATCCTTTCCCTGATAACTAATAATAAAAACCACGCCTAAAAGACGTGGTTTTCTCTGAGGCTATAAGCCTATG
>OAZY01000388.1_pt1 | contig 35294 bp, 37 predicted proteins | sample 1494931 | NCBI WGS metagenome assembly OAZY01 (sample SAMEA2579921, study PRJEB22360) | human gut metagenome | biome: human gut; feature: human-associated habitat; material: faeces | place: Denmark | collected 2008/2010 | reverse complement strand
CGGCAGCCGCGACCAGTCGACCGGATTCAGAAGAATCACGTTCGGGCGGAAGAAGGCCTGTTCAACCTTCGTCTTCGCGTGAAGGATAAGATCAAACAGCGTCGCGCTCTTCGCGGGAAGATCGTCAGTCGTCGCACCATGCGGCGTGTACTGTCCGGCGGCGAAGATTCCGAGCAAGTGATTCGTCGAGCCGTCACCGGAAACAAGTTCGTCTTCGACGACCAGATCAACCTCGTAAACAAGTCGCTGATTGATGTACGCGGCGAGCGCGGGTCCGTCAGCCATCAGCTGCTTCGAAACGCGAGCCATATGCGCGATCGTCTGGATCGTGCCCTGCTTGAGGGCGTACCCAGTCGAGCCGAAGGGTTTCTGACCACCTTCAGGGACGAAGGCCGCGCCATTTACGAGCTTCGTCTCGTCTTCCATCACGTACTCGTACGCATTGGTGGTGATCGGAATCGTCGGGAAGAGCGATTCGATTGTGAGCGGACGGTACGCACCGGGAAGAATTCCGGGGCGGCGGTAAGCCTGAACGACGCCGCCGGCCGGGGTGGTGATCGGATTCTGTGCCTCAGCCTTCGTATCAACCTGTTCGTCAAGATCAAAACGAGCACGGCCAGCACGACCAGTAACCATCGCCTTAAAGTTCTCACTTTCGACGAACATTTCACCGGCCGACTTCATGCGGACGGCCTCTTGCACCTTAACGCCCTTCTGTTGCACGTCAAGCAACTGTCGCGCAAGCTTCGTCTGTTCTTCACCGAGACGCTTGAGCTCAGCTTTGTTCGATTCGGAGGTAGCTGCCATCTTTTCTTCGATGCGGTCGATGGCCTCCATGATGTCCTTCGTTTCCATTTTCGGTTCCTTGCTAGATGGATTCCTCGAGCTTCTTGAGTCGCTCAAGTAGGTCTTTGGATGCCTTCTCTTCGGCCTCAGCCTCCCGCTGATCCAAGAAAAGTTTCCGGGATTTAGCGACGATTGCCGTCGCCATCGACTTCGAGAAACCGCCTGCATCCCGCAGGAAGTTCTCTAGATTTCGAATAGAGTCAATTTCGTCGAGGTCTTCGGACCTAACATCAGTGATGCGCGCCGCATCGTCTGCGGGGTAGCTCACGATCGATATTTCGAGGAGCCGCCCGATCGACTTATATTCACGCCCGCCTCCATCAAGCTCTCGGCATTCAGCACCACGAGAAGAGAAGCCAACAGAAAGTCCATCGACAGTTCCATGCTTGAGAGCTGCGAGCACGGCATCAGACTGTGGATTGCCAGGCGTAAGCTCACCCTCGACGAGAAGGCCTTTTTCATCCTCGGCCGCAAACGTCCACTTGCCGATCGGCAAGTCCCACCGATGTCCGAAGAACATCTTCGGCATACCGTAGGTCTCAAGAGACTTCTTATAGGCACCGGGAAGAATCACGTCGCCATAACTATCCTTGCCGTTGAAGACAGAAGCGTAGCCACGGAACTTCCTCGTGCTCCCTTCCATCATCTTTAGCTCAACATCCTGAAGCGGGATGCTTTTGTACTGCACTGCCATCACTGCCTCACAGGTTCGCCATTTACAGGCGAATTGGCCAGCTGCACCTTTCCAAGTCGATGCAGCGGCACCAAGTTACTCTGAGCTGTGAGATCGTCACCGCCCGGAACAGGCGGGAGATTCTCCAGCTTCCGAATCTCGTTACGGCTCATCACGCCGTTTTGGGCCATCTGAGAGTAGAAAGCCGCACGTGTCTGTTGATCTGTGCGAAGGAAGGCGTCAGTCTTGAACTCGATTGTGAGTTCTGTTTGATCGACTCCGATCAACCGACGCTCAAGAGCCTGCTCGAGCTGCTTACAGAGCGGCCCAATGGTGTATGTGTGAAAACCTTTCGTGATCTGCTCGATCCCAGAGCCCCACGTGGTTACACCGCTTGCTCCTACAAGCACACTCGGTACGCCAAACCAACGGCAGATTTCCTCTACCGAAAAACGTCTCGTCTCAAGAAGCTGAGCGTCCGCCGGCGAAAGCGACATCTGCGTGTACTTCAGACCGCGATCAGCGATGATCAGGCCGCCAGTGCTCGATGTCATCTGCACCTTGAAGCGACTCATCAGATTCTTCAGCTGATTCTCGTTGAGAGCACTGTCGGTATACAACACGCCCGTCGGCTTGCTGCCTTTTCCAAAGAGTGCATTTGCGTTCTCTTGTGCATGCACAGCTTCGTTCATCGAAGCTCGCATGAACTCGAGCTTTGAGAGCCCCATGAACCCGTTGCCAATACCCTTCCAATGAATGACGTTTTCAGGCGCCCAGACCGAAATCGCGCCGTCCTGATAGTAGGTGTAGACCTCACCTCCCCCCACGACAGAAACTTCCATCTGATCTGGAGACACCGGAATGAGCGCAATGGGTTCTCCGGAACTGTCACGCTCAATACGTGCGTATGCATTTCCTCTCAGTAAACGGTTAACAGTCATCGCAGAGTAGAACTCAGATGGTGTCATCCATGCATTTGGACGCTCATGAAGGAGCATCCATAGGCGACTGCTGCGAGCCGGTACACGACCTCCACCTTCGTCTGCGTAGACAAAGAGTGGCAACGTCCCAATTGTGTTCGCCAAAAGCTCAACACACGCATACACCGCAGAAATTTGCAGTGCAACATCTGACGGAATCTCTCGCGTCTGATCAATCACCGGCGCGAGAGGTAGCGGCACCTGCATCCCTGATGCAGTCCCGAGCGGACCTCCCCAACTCGTGATCCAGTTGACCAACCGGCGAACGAACATCTAAGTCACCATGAAAAAAAGGTTTGATCGGACGACTCTACAAAGCCAGCCCATCGGTCGTTGTCATCAACGATTGCGTTGCCGAGTCCCATAATTAGTGCGACCACACCATCGATCTTCTCTTCGTAGCGCTCCTTGCGCGGGAAGATGTTGTCCTTCGCGTCAACCTTCGCAACAACGTTGCCCATCATCCAAGTGAGCACCGGGTTACCGTCGTGGCAAATACGGTGATCGAGAACAAGTGCCTCGAGTGATTTCATCGGGTCCGACATGTTCTGCACGGTATTCCGGCACTCGATCATCGGCGCATCGTCCTCTGCGAGCGATGTAGCAAGCTGTGTTGCCTGCCACGGGTCATAAACAATGGCACTGACCTCATATCGAGAGAGATCAAGTCGCAAATCCTCCTCAACCACGTTGAAGTCGGTCATCGCACCTTCTGTAACGATCAGATAACCCTCTTCAGCCCACCCCACGTACTGAGAGTTTGTGGACTGTTCAACTGCGCGACGCGGCAGATAACACTGACAGAAGACGGCGTAGGTCGTACGGCCCTCATCATCTTCGCCGGGGAAAATCAAGACCTTCGCAGTCAAGTCAGATTTCGAGCCAAGGTCAAGGCCGATAAAGCACTTACGCCCCTCGAAGTCCGTGATGGACATCTCTGGCACTTCACAGCGTTTCCACGCCTGCATATCCATCCATGCTGTTGAAGCGGAGCACCATACATTGAGATGCTTTGTTTTGAAGTTGTTCATCGCCGATGGCAGCGCTATTGCTTTCTTTTGCAGCGACAGAACCATCTCTGGCATTACTGAGACGCCCCAATTCGGGTTCGCCTTCATGAGCGCTTCCTCAGTAGTCCAATCGTCACCGTCATCAAGACCATAGATGACTCCAAACTGAGTCTCATCACTGATCTCTTTTCCTAGCACTCGTGTGACCATCATGCGCACTTCGTAGCAGATACCCGAAGTATCAAAGCCGGCAGTCGTAATGACCCAAAGCAACGAGTTCAGGCGCTTGCCTAAGGACGTTTCCACTACGTCATAGACATCACGTGTCTTGTGAGCATGCAACTCATCAATGACCGCCAAGTGAGTGTTTAAGCCGTCCAGCGTTGATCCTTCCGCACTCTTGGCTTGAAAAGTAGAGTTTGTCGATGGTACATAAAGGGCATTGGCCAAAACTTCCAAACCGAAGCGTTGGCGCAGCGGCTCGTTTTGTTTGGCCATCTGCTTCGCGTCACCGAAGACGATCTTCGCCTGATCACGCGTTGTCGCGAAACTGTAGACCTCTGCACCAGGTTCTTTATCGGCAACAAGACAATAGAGGCCCACACCACTTGACAGACTGGATTTGCCGTTTCCCCTTGGCACTTCAATGTAGACGCGCCGAAATCGACGACCGCCATCAGCACGTCGACGCCATCCGAAACTTGTCGTCAGGATGAAGATCTGCCAAGGCTCGAGCACGATTCTTTTTCCAGCGAGCGCGCCCTTAGTGTGTGTCAGGAGCTCAATGAACCGACAAACTTCGTTTCCCTTAGCTTCATTGAAAATGTAAAGACCTGAAGCTGCGAATCGCTCCAGGTCTTCTTTTTGACGTTGACACGCAAGCTTGACCCACTCGCATGCAACGATCACTCCAGAAAGCACGCCCTCCATGTACTGGCGAGCGATACCACAGTAATTCTTAGAAACCATCGAATTCGTTCACTGGTTCATCTTTTGTCGCAACGTTCACGCGCGCGCGCGAAGAAGGAGTAAAACCGAGCTCCCTTTCGCAAGCAAGTAAGACTGTCTGAATCTGAACAAGTAGCTTTGCATCAGGATTCAATTCACGCCGTACGGTACCGTCAGCTTTCTCTGTGACGATCGTCGTGCCGTCGTGGTCAACAGCTTTAGCGAGCTTGCGATAGAGCGCGTAATTTCGCGCCCATCTTTCGAGTACGGTGAAATCGGTAACCGCCAATAGACCTTTCGGCGCATTTTCGACAGCGATCCTCCACGCCTCACGTGCTTCCTTCGTCAAACATTTCGGTGGTTGAGAAGAAAGTTCCGTGTTCGTTTTGGCTTGCACTTCTAGTGAACGACACGGCTGAAAAGTTCCGAGCGCTTTTTTCTCGGCGTCCGGTTTCCTCGGTCGTCCCATAGCTGAAACCTATCGATTTTGCATGCGTAAAAATTTAGGTAGGGGCGCGGTCTACAATCAAATGTGCTGAAACTTTTGACCCGCCCCTCCCCTGACTTGGAGAAAAGCATGGTTCTCGACCGCCAATACCAAAATGAACTTCTCAATTTCCTTTCGCAGGATTACCCCGAATACGAACATGCCCATGAGCATTGCCAGAAGCTATGCATGACCGACGGTCCAAAGTACATCGGGAACGTTGACTACCTGCAGCAACATGGTCTGCTAAGAGACGGAGTCCTATTAAGTCACGGCGTGGATGGCACAACTTCTGTTGGTGTTACTGCCTTCCCGAAAATCACAGAAAAGGGAATAGATTTCGTAGCGCAGGACGGTGGCCTAAGCGCCATCCTGAATGTTCAGACCGTCAAAATCCACCCAGACACGATTAAGGCATTGGTTGAGGCGCGCCTGCTTTCTTCTTCTCTCGATCCCCAACAAAAAACTTCCTTGGTCGATCAACTGAAGAAGCTTCCAGAAGAGTCCGCCAAACGCCTACTAGACAAACTTTTGGATATGGGAATCCAGGCAGCGCTGTCTTCTGCACCTGGTCTTTTTGGACTTCTGTAAATATCCGGATGAGCTGATTGCCACTCACGAGGACAACTCCGGTTTCCGTAAAGACGACATCATGCCCGGCGATGGAAGCTATAAAGCCATTGCCGGGCATGTCGGTCCATCCCTCCGTCACCGTGTGGCCGGCTTTGACCATGAATTGGATGCACTGCGGCGTTACCAGCTGAATCATTCCTTCCTCTCATTCCCAAAACCTCCATCCTCAGAAGCCGTCTTTCGCGAGTGACAAGCGTGGCAGAGGGCTTGCAGGTTTTCCTCATCAAAGAGAAGGATCGGATCGCCACGGTGTGGCTTGATGTGATCGACATCCGTTGCAAGCGTGAGGCGCCCTTGCTTCATGCACTGCTCGCAGAAAGGGTGCTGCGCAATAAAGCAATTACGAAGCTTCTGCCATCGATAGCCATACCCCCGTTTTGCAGAAGAACCCTTAAAAGCGGTCCTACGCGCCTCTCGAGCTTTACGAGCTGCAGCGGCATGCTTTTCAGCATCGCTTTTATGCTGTCCACAAAAATCCTCGCCGCGCGGAACGGGGCGCCGGCAACCCGGGTGTTTGCAAAAGGTGAAGAGCGGCATCGCTCGCGCCCTCCAGTCAACAAAAAAGCCCGACTGGATGCCGGGCTTTTCACGTGACGCGATTCGCGTCAGTCAAGCGGCTTCGTCATGCGCTGCGACTCGCGGAACTCCTCGGCTCGTGCCAGAAGCGTGAAGTGCGCCTGCAGGCCGAACTTCTCGACCTCCGACTGGATGGCCGACAGTGGCGCGCGGAAGAACTCCTTGCGCGGGTTGACCATGTTCACGCGCTGCTTGTCGAAGATCGCGTGCAGCCTCGACTCGAGGCCCGGCGCGTCTTCGCTGTAGATCATCGCGTGGATGTCGAAGGGGAAAGGCACCGAAGCGCTGCCGAGTTCGCTCACGCGCTCCTCGGGGTCGAGGCGGCGCGTCATGCCGATCTTAAAAACGTTCTCGCCGAAGGATCCGATGTTGGAGATGATGTAGACGTGACCCGCCCGCGTGAGCTCAGCCATGGACTGCGCCCTGCGCGAGTTCGCCTCGGCGGCCTCCAACTTCTCCTGAAGAGAAGCAAGCTGCGCTTCGTATTTGGCCTTCTGCGCGTCGGTCGCCGTCTTGAGCGCCTCCTCCATCTTCTCCCGAGCGGTGCGGATTCGGGCCTCCTCTTTAGCGGCCTGCTCCTTCGCCTTCTCGTACTCGGCCTGCGCCTTCGCCTCCTCACGCATCCGCTCGCGGATCTCCCGCTGCTCCTCCTGCTCCTGGCGCTTCAGCTCCAAAAGCACGGAGGCCCACCGCAGCTCTTCGAGCCGCGAGTCTAGGTACTCCTGCGTGATGCGCGCGTTGCGGAAGGCCTCGCCGTTTAGGTTCACGATGTTGAAGGCGTCGAGGATCGCCTGCTTGCACTTACCGAAGTTCTCGCCGCCCCTGGCCTTCGAGATCGCAGTGTCCACCTTGCCGTTGAAGGCGTCAATCACGAAGGCGCATGCGGTCTGCCGGCGGTTTTCTTCGGCGTAGTCGCACACGGCGCCCTTGCCGGTCTTGAGAAGCGCCTTCGTCTGCGCTTTCGCCTGCTTGAACTTCTCGCTTGCGTCGGAGAACCCGAAGTGGTCCGCCAGATCGTCGAACAACGTGCGGCCCGGGATCAAGTACTCGTCGCCGTATCCGTCGCGCTCATTCTTCAGTGCGGTAATGGCGCCCTGAAGCGTCTGCCCCCGGCGCTTCGCATTGTCGGTCAAGGCGTCGGCCTTGATGCGGGCCTGCTCGACGATGGTGTCGGCGGCGGCCTGCCGCTCCTTGACGTACTGGAACTTCGCGTCAATCTCCTTGTCGCGCTCGACGGCGGCCTGCTCGCGCTGCCGCGCACGCTCGCGGATTTCCTCCGCGTCGGCATTCGCGCGCTCGGTGATTGAGTCAACGTTCTGCTTGTAGACCACCAGTGCAGCGTTCTCCTTGATCAGCGCCTGACAGCGCACGATCAGCAGGATCACGCCGACCGGGATCAAGTAGACGGTCAGGAAGCAGATGGTGATGAACCACCAACGGTAGTAGAAGGGTGTGGGCTTCATGGGTGTGCTCAGGTGAACAGAAGTAATCATTCATCATACACACCGCGTCGACCTAGGCCTCAGCTCAGGCCATAGAAAAAGCCCGATCTCTGCTGAGTCGGGCTTTCACTTTCTCTGGGCGCAAAAAGACCGCTCCTCCAGAGCAAGTCTTTCGCGTCTGAGACGGTATATAAATTTTGAGCAATTATAGAGGACGATGCAGAATTTTTTCAAGTCGGTTGCGAATGACCGTGCGTCCACGTGTAAGAAAGTTATCCACGTCACGATAGCGCATGCGCAGTTTGAAATGGCGCCATATCAAGGACAGCATATGCTCTCGGGAGACTGGGTATGCATAGAGCGCAGCTATGAGCGCCTTAATGCACCTGTCAGAATGCGTAGTGCACGGCATTCCTTGCCAGGCACGATTGACTTGAACTGCCTTAGCGATATCAACGGGAGAGTCACTTCCGAAAATGCCGCTCATAGCCCCGGCCTCAGCTATTAGGCGAGCCATAGGGGATCTTCCAGAACCTCTGCTTTCTCGACTCCATCTCCCCCAGTTGACTAAATAGTCTTCAAGTTCGTCGTCAGTCATTCTTCCTCCCAGTCAATTGCGATCACAATCGTTCCCGGCTTCTTAGGACTCAGCCATACCTGTTCTCGATGGTGGAAAAGACAATCGTCAAATCCAAGTGCATCGGCGATTCCGTCGTAGAACGACTTGCAACGTTCAACCATGTTCGACTCGTCACGGCGCCGGCGATCGGGAGGTTGAATGATCAGCTGCACGTTCAGCCGAGTTCCGCTCTTGAGCGTTGCAGGTTGTCCCATGAGCTCCTGTTTAGCTTTGACGAATGCTTCCTGCCGCGCAGCCTTCACTAAAGCAGCTTTTGCCGACCAATGACTCCGGCCGTTCTGTGAAAGCTTGACTCCCGGCCAAGGAAGGTCTTTGACCAACAGCGTCCTTTTCATGAATCCCCCCGAAACTTTCTTCCGTAGTAATCGAGTGCTTTGAGGCGTTGTTTCTTGACTTCATCTGGCGCCTCGTCGAAGTTCTTGCATTGCCTCGGCGAATCAATTCGCTGCAGCACATCCCAGTCACCCTTTTTGATACGAAGCGAGCAATAGCCTGACTTTTTTGCTAACAGGAAGCCTCCTTGGTCATAAGCCGCTCCAGCAAAGTGAACGCAGCTGAGACACACAACCGGACACGGGCCATAGACCTTTAGAGCAGAAAAGAGATCTGTCATTTGGTCCTCCATCGGAAGTCTTCCCAGTCGAACGCAAAGCACTGCCCACCATCAGATAGACGACTGATGGCGGCATCTCCAAGAACGGTTCGAAGTGAAGCATCCTGAATATCCTTGCCGACGAGAGGCAGATTTGAGATTGCAATGGTTGGTCGGCACTGCTTGTAGCGACCGTCGATGATTTCGAAAAGTCGGTCAGCCCCGTGGGAAGAAATGGGACTGCGACCTATCTCATCGATCACAAGAACATCCAGATCAATGTAGGCACGGATGAGTTTTGCAGCTTCACCTTTCGCACGTCCGGCATCATCTTTGCCGTACGTCTCATAAATCTCAGAGAGCAACAGGCTACAGTCGACGATCTTTGCGACGAAGCCTTTTCGCAGGGCGCCCATGACAATTGCTGTGCCTAGATGTGTTTTGCCAGTGCCAGTCTTACCGACAAAAATGAGCGATTTTCCGCGGTTAACACTTGTCTCAATGTCTTCCCCCCAGGCTAGAACTGCGCTCTTGACCTCTTCCATCTTGGTGTTGAAGGTCTGCCAGGAAGTCACAGTCATGCCTTTGAATCGCGGAGGAATTTCAAGTGAAAAGTGCTGCGCGAGAAATCTTTGCCGAGAGCACTCTGGACAAGACGAAAAATGGAACGTGCAGGAGTCGTCGACCCAATACGAACGATACCTACCATGCCGAGAGCACTCATCCCACCGCACCTCGAACCGGGAGTCCGTAGTTGTAGTCGATTTCTGCGGTGTTTCTTGCACCGAAGCCCGCATAGCCTTGATGCGGCCGATCATTTGTGAAAGTGCTTGCATTTTTTCTGTACCAATCAGCCTTAAAGCCTTGATATCCGTTAGCGACTGAGAAAGAAACGGCTTCTTCAAAAGTGATGCCGGCCTTTTGAGCTTCGGCTCGGAATGTGTTGATGGTTGTGGTGTTGAGGGGAGCTCGCTTTGCTTTCCGGAGCGCTACCCAGTCCTGCCAAAGCTGCTCGGGAAGATCGTTAGGTCTCTCGACTGCTGTAACCGAAGTGCGAGCCTTTCGTGGCTTCTTCTGTTTTTTCTCAGGAGGACTTTCAGAAGCTGCTTCGGTTTCGACAACTCGTATTGCTTCGTCAAAGAGATCGTCATCAAACGGAGGGGCTTCATTTAACATCAGCCGACTGGCGTTACATAGAGCGGCCTCTTTCGGTCGTTCGAGAGCTTTTTCGTTGGAAGAACACAATGAAGTAGTTATTCCTGTCTCTTCTAGTTCTCTTCTTATTTCTTCTAGTTCTCTTCTTGTTCTTGTACGGTTTTTCGTACCTTCGTCAATCCGGTTTTTCGTACCTCCGTTAGTACGGTTTTTCGTACCTTCGTCAGTCCGGTTTTTCGTGCGTCCGAGTTCCTGTAGGTACGGTTTCCCGATAGTCCGGTTTTTCGTACCTTCGCGAGAAGGTTCTGGCTACTCGGCGTTGATCCACTCACTCGGCACATACCCAATGAAGCTATAGACTGTTTTCCACTTCAGACTTTCACACTGGCGCTTCTTGGAGACGAATCCAAGCGCGACAAGCTCCGCCGCGGCCTTCATGACGGTCTGACGATTCAGCTCAGTAGTAAAGGCAATGGTTTCGACGGACGGCCAACACTCAATTGCGTCATCGCCGATCATCCAATCTGCAAGGCAATTCAATACCGCTCGTCGAGCAGAAGACCCTGTGCGCTTGCTTAGTGCCCACTTTCGGGCAGGAACACTCATCGTGAGCTCCTTAGCGACTTGTGCAGACAATGCCTAACTGCTTTTGCAGTGCGGTGCGCATTTCGCTGTTAAGAGAGGCTACAGACAGTCCCGTTAGATCACTCACGGAATCAGCGTACTTCAGCGGCACCGAATTTTGGCGACACCAGTGCCAAACCGTTTGGCGACTTACTTTGCAAGCGTGAGCGAAGGCTGTGTACGCACCACGTCCTTTGATGCCTTGCCGCTCTCCGTAGATCTCTACACTTTTTCGGACGATGTTGTTTGAGTTCATAGCGTCAGTGTCAAATTAACATTTCCAATGTTAAAGACAGTTTAACGCATGTTTGACACTTTTGTTTTATGCGCTTGTGTAAAGCGCGATTTAACCTATGAAACGGAGGTTTTACATGAACGACATCACATCCCGCATCGCCAGTCTCATAAAGGATTCTGGCTTGTCACTTCGCACCCTCTCAAAAGCTATAGGCGTAAATCACGTCTCTTTGTCGCAATGGGTTACGGGAAAAAATCGCCCAAGCGATAAAGGATTAGAAGCTTTCTGCTCGTACTTTCACGTTTCTCCTGCCTGGGTTCTTTACGGCGATGACTCCGCAACGGGAGCTCAATCTATTCAACTTGAAGACGCTGTTTCAATCCCTCTATTAGATGCAGAGGGCGCCTGCGGCGTTCGAGAAGATCTGTCGCAGTATGGCTGCGGCATCATCACGATGGTGCGGGTGACGTATGAATTCATTCGCAACTACTGTCCGTCAGCATCAATGAACTCTCTACACATCATCACAGCCAAAGGCGACTCGATGATGCCGACACTAAACAATGGCGATACTGTGATCGTAGACATTTCCCAAAGAGATGTGACGCAAGACGGTCTTTATGCCGTCGAGCTGAGCGGTAGTACGCTCATCAAACGCATCCAGATCACGCACAAAGGCTTGCTTCTCCTGTCTGACAACCCTAAGTATCAACCCTTCACCATCGACGAGGGTGACACGCTCAACATCATCGGACGTGTCTATGTAGGACTTCAAATTCGTCGATTGCTATAGACAACCTCTATAAAAAGTTTTTTTGTATCAAGCCCGCTTTCGAGCGGGCTTTTTTGATACTTGTCAACCAAAAGTTGACTAGTTAAGTTGACAAGTCAATTGTTGTCCAGTGATGGTGTTAAATATAATTTGACAAGTAACAGCTCTTTCGTTAAAGTTAACTTAACAAAAAGGAAAATAATATTTCCCAATTGTTAAGTCCCCCGTGTAGCGGGGCACGCGACAGTGAATAGCTGGAGCGGCAGACGAAAGGCCGTAAGAAGACGCGGAGCCAGTACCTCCGCGCCGAGCGCACAAAAGCGCAAAGGTCCAAGTATGCAGTGTCGACCGGCAGGTCTGATGCGGTACGCCGCACCACCTTGCCGGCCGAAAAGGCCAACCGTTGCGCCTTCTCATGAGGGCGCAACCATGGGTCTTTTCAGGAAACGTACCTAGCGATGAAATAAACAGCCGCAACAAGGGCTGCTATAGCTCCGATGATCTTCCAAGTCATGTCATGAAGGCCTTTATGGAGATCTTCTTTCGTAGCAAAACTCTCCATCCGCCCCTCGATATAGGCCAATCTGCTTTCGTGGTCCATCTGAACGTCCACCTTAGATACCTCGGGAACAGTTGTCACCAATTAAGTTCGCAAAAATTCGTGCGTGCAACAATCTCGTCACGAGACTTTTTAGGACTCGAGGACTTCAAATGGGTGATTCGCAGACAATACAATACTTCATTCAGTATGATGGGCTATCGCTCGGTGAGCACACCATAGATCTGGCCGACCTTGGTGAGTCTCTGCAGGGATTCTCTAAGATTCTGGCGTGTGCAGGGAGCTTCATCCAGTCGGGGCAATTCAATCGACGATACAGCTCCCTGAACATCAACGTCTCTACGAGCGCTAACCTTGAGGCTGGGTGCATTGAGATTCCGGTTTGGATCACGGCGATTGCACCGGAACTTTTCTCCGGTTTTGCTGGATCCGTGCTCACTGCCGTCGTCGCATACATCCTCAGCAAGCGAGGAAAAGAGGAAATGGAACATCTAGCAGCTGCGCTCAAGCAATCGCTGTCGCAAAACCAGGAGCTGCAGGGGCGCCTCTTAGCAACGATTGATAAACTGGCTGATGGTCTGGCCGCCGCTGGCCGGCAGGCCATGCATCCCATTGGACGATCTTGTCAAACGGTTTGCGTCCTTGATCAGGACAAAAAGAAGACAGGCATTTCTGCCGATAAGTCCCTCAAGGAACACTTTGAGCAAGCCAAAGAACAAGTGATCACGAAAGAAATGACCTTCACAGGTCGAATTTCTGAGCTCGATCGTGTTACGGGCACGTGTAAGGTGTCGCTTGACGACGACCCCGATGACATGAGAATCATCGGTCTCATAACTGATCCCCTGCTTCAGGTTTCTAACAATGCTTATGTTGTTGCCTTTGCCAACAATGCAAAACTTAAATTCCAAGCGAAAGCACAACTTGACCAAAACGGAGACATCGTCAAACTGTTCATCAGTGATGCTTCCGATTCTTAAACGAACACTGCCTGAAACACTGCTATGAACACCCAGGCCCGCTGAGCAATCGGCGGGCTTTTTTTGTACACGGCCTCGGAGCAATCCGAGGCCTTTCTTTTTTTCCGAGAGCGTCATGACGTTGAAAAAACTTCTCGGCCACAACGAACGTACTGGGTTCAGCGATACCGCAATCATCTTCTGCGCCTTTCTGACTGGCGCCGGTATCAGTGCTCTCGGTATCTCACTCTGCCTGCTCATGCAGTGGGCAGTTCTTAATGGTTACGTACTTTTTTAGGAGTTCAGCCAATGAACGTCAAAGTCATCACCACCGCGCTGCAACACTTAGTTGGCGGCGCCGCTTTGAATGTTGCTCTGGGCGCAAGACTCGAATTGGCGACCCAAGAAGCAATCGCAGCCCGCGGACGTGAGGCAATTATCGTTTACCAATGGTACAGCCGCTGCGTCAAAGATCCTTCACTTGAGGATTTTGAATCGTGGCTAAGTAAAAAAATCAGCAAGACCAAGGAATTCAGCCAACTCGTTCAGGATTGGCGCAATTTCTACAAGTCCCGCGGGGCGTAATGAGGAGCCTGCATGATGAGTATTCCCTCCCACCCACATCGGCGCCCTAAGCACGAATTGAGTCGTGATGCACGTAGAGCAATCAAAACGCGGTCAGCACGTGCAAAGAAAGCTAGAAAAGCTGCGCAGCCGCCGACGCATTCAATGACCTTCATCGCTCGCATCCTCGCTTTCTTTCAAAGGAATGCCGCATGAAGCCCGTCTACTTCTTCGGCACTCGCGCCAAGGAACTGGCCAAGAGACTACACCCAGTGACGAACACTCGCTGCTTGGATCTCTGGACTGACGGCGCCGAACACTATTACCTGAGAACTATGCGTGCCTGCGGCAATCGGTGGCGACTTCACTCCTTCCTCCTATTGCCTGATTGGCGCATCAAAGCTAAGAACAACCATGCTCAGAAACCTCATCACCTGGATTCTCTTTGCCTTCATCGGAGCGCACCGTGACTAATCGGATTGAATGGCTTAAGGCTCGACAAAAAGGTATCGGTGGATCTGATGTTGCTGCAATTCTCGGTATCAATCCATACCGCACTCCTCTTGACATCTACAGAGAGAAGACCACAGAAATCACCGAGGACCGAGCACCTAGCGAGGCTGCTTACTGGGGGACTCAACTTGAGAGCATCGTGGCTCAAGAATTTTCAAAACGAACTGGATTCATGATTCAGCGCGTCTACCACCAGCTTGCTTCTAACCTCGATCACTACATAGGCACAAGCACTCCAACTCAGTGGGCGCTAGCAAACATCGACAGAGCAGTGATCAATCGCCGGATTTCTGCCGCTGTTCGCCTCACAAATCCTGCGTCAATCTGGAACGTCCAAAAATTGATGCTGACAACAGACACCTTGCTCGAATGCAAGACTGCGAATGCCTTGATGGCTGAACACTGGGGACTTTCGCAAGAAGCAGAGATCATCAAGAGGGAGATCACCTCCAAACACAAGATCCCGCTCTATTACGAAACACAAGTTCAGTGGTACATGGCAGTCACTGCCGCAAAGCTTTGTTATGTCGCTGTATTGATCGGCGGCCAAGACTTTCGCATCTACGCAGTCGACCGGAATGAATCGATCATTCAAATGATCGCTACTCGGTGCTTCGACTTTTGGATGAAGCATGTCCGAGCAGGCGTACCCCCAGAACCAATCATTGATGATGACGTCAAAAACCTCCTTCAGAAATATTTAGACGTCTGATCGTACCGCTTTTCCTGCCCTGCACTCTGAGGCGAACGTAATGACTTCCTAGGGTGTAGGGCAGGAAGCTATACGGAGATTTTTAAAGTGAGTAGCAACTACCCCCTCTCATCGTTGAGAGCCCTAAAGCAGTATGCAAAAGACGCTGAGACAAGCCAGTCTGATGCATTGCGTGAATACATGTACGCAATGCTGTTGGTGACGGAATTTAGTGTCTTGCAAATGAAAGCTGCGGTGCGAGGAAAAAAGACTGCCGATACTGGCCTCTGGACGATCCTTGCAGAGATGCTCACTCGAATGGCGATCTTCATCCATGAAGGAGATCACCGGCGTGAGGTTTCACGAAAGAGCTGCGCACGTTCTATCGCAATCGCTGCAACCGAGCTCTATCGGCGTGAGCTTGATAGAAAGCGCGGAAACAAGAAGAAACCTGAGCTTTGAAGAAATAGTCGGAGAAGAACGATGGACTTTAATGAACTCACCATCGACGAACTGAGAGAACAAGGAAGCAGGCTACGTTTGTGCCTGCCTTACTCGGACATCGAGGTATGTAGAGAACGGGCTGAAGAACTGATCGAAGAAGGCGAAGCCCTTCAAAACACCATTGCATTCATCGTGTTAATTGAAAGACGAATCAAAGAGCTCGAAGATGAGGGCACTGAAAGCTCATCTTGCTGCTACGAACAAAGGAGATCACAAAATGAGAGCTAGGAATACTACTGACATATCTCCCATTGGGGTATTGATGCTTGATGTCAAACAGGTAGCAGCCTCCTGTGGGATCGGAACATCAACCGTCTGGAAGCTAGTAAAGCTGGGCACATTCCCGCGACCGGTTTACTTTGGTCCTAAGGTTGCTCGATTCAAAGCTGAAGACATCCAAAAGTGGGTTGCAAACCTTGAACCCGCCACCACTCCACTGATAGGCAGCCATACGGAGCAAGCGAAAGAAACTGCGTAAGCAAAACCCCGCTCAGCTTCGTGCTGGCGGGGTTGTTGCGTTTAAACTACAGGGACTCTAACCTTAAACGGCCAAGCCTTGTAGCCATAATTGCATTCGCCTCGATTTGATCGGGGCTTTTGTTATTTCAACTTCTTCAGGTCTTCTGCTTCAATGATCTCATCTGAAGAGGTTTCAGCAAGAAGGTCTTGTGCGTTCTTCTTGGAAACAATAGAGTGACCGATCTGCTTTTCTGCATCGCGTCTCGCTCGTCCGGCAACGCCACCACTCTTCTGAGCGACCATCTTGTTTTCCTCAAATGTTTGCGGATTTTGCAACTTCGTCATTTCGGAAGCCGTTGCTTCAGCAAACATCGTCAAAGCGGTCTCGAGAGTCGTCATGTTATCTCGTAGGTTGCCGCCCTTCATTCCCTTCAGTTTCTTATGATCCTTGACACTGATACCAAAAGCTCCTGAATGAATGATGTTTGTCAGTGTCGCGTATTGAAGGCCTTCTTGCACGCCGTGCGTCTTCCATTGATCAGTTAACTCGTTGCGAACCTGAATACCCTGAATTCGCTGATTGATCCAGGCAGGGCTATACCCTTTCGCCTGATACGTCATTTTTGCGCGGACAATAGCCTGCTCAGGGTCGACAGTTTCTTCTATTCGTTCCTTCCCAACAGAAGCTAACCATTGCTTAAAAGGCTCCGCCTTAGGTGACGGGATAGACTGAACGATTCGCAGTATTTGTTCAATTGACGCTGCATCCGTTAATCTTCCTTTCCCGTCTGGCGCAGTCATTTTCAACCGTACGATATTTTCGTACGTTTGATTGGCCCCCTCTTTTTTCAGCTTCCGCTTTAGATCGCTCCAATACCGTTTAGGTTCAGAACTGCCGGTAAGTACGCTGACAACGTCAACCACGCTGAAAAACCACTCTTCCTTCTGATCATCCCAAGCAGATCGCACTTGATGATCTTCAAACAATTGAATCTTCCCTTTCATTTCATCTCCTTCCAACAAAACTCTCCCCAAGCTTCGTAGACATCTCTCATGTCGCCCAGCGCCTGCTCACGGTCGTAAGCGCACTGATAGCTTTCATTACGATGATCAAGGCAGCTCTCTCGCAGATCACGCGGGAAAGCCTTGTGCCCATAGCCCTTCGCATCCTTCGCCCAGGTATTGAAAGTCGCACGAGCAAGGCCGTGCAGCGTCACGATTCTAGGTTGCCCGTCCCGCGTCTTTTCGTCCAGATCAACCCAGCCGACGCCGTCAATCTTCTTCTGCTTGACGTGCATGCGCTTCAGCAGCGCTCGCACAGAATCACGGCTGAAAGCGGAGAGACGGCCCTTGTTGATGTTCGGAAAGATGAAGCCCTTCTCATCGTCCGGAAACCTCGGTGCACTGTCGAGAAGCGCTGTCGCCTGCGGACTTAGAGGCGTCTTTCGGTCGAAAGGAATCTTGTCGCTCTTCATCTTCATGCGATCACGAGGAATGACATGCAGCCAATGGCCGTCATCGTCCTGCTGAATTTCGTCCCAAGTTGCTTCACGTGCCGTGGTGTTCCGCGCTGATGTAAGAATGGCAAAAGCAAGGCAACGTGCAGTCTGGCTTTGCGGCACCAGCTTCATAAGCTCGGCAAAAAAAGCTGGCATTCTCTTCGGATGAAGAGCTGGTTCGTGACCACCCTCCGGTCGATCAAGCGCGAGAAGGTCACCGAGCTTTCCATTTTTCACCTGACACGGATTGAGCATGGCCGGGATCATCTCCTGTCTCATAGCCCAGTCATAAGCATTGCGCATATCGGACAAGGTGCGTTCTGGCGTGTCTATCATCGTTCGCCACTTCTCTCCGATTTCCTCATGTACTCGTTCGGCAGTCAAATCCTTCGCCGACATGGAGAGCAGTGATGCAGATAAGTGATTTCGGCAGTAACCATCCCAGACAAGCTCTTTTGGCTTTAAGGCATTCTTCCACCGTCCACGTTCTTCATTGAACCGGATCCAGCTGTAGACAATATCTTTAACTGAAGGTTCTCGCGGAGACTCTAGCAGCCTTGTAAGCTGCTCTGCTTTTTGCTTCTTGACTTCTGAAGGATCTATTCCATCATCCAGCATCCGCCGCCAATCCGCAGCCATCATAAAAGCTTCACTTAAGCTCAGCTGAGGGTAAGAGCCAAGATTAAAGCACCGTTTAGTGCGACGATCCCGCAGAACGAAATATTTGACAATCGAACCGTCACTCCTGCTGCGTGGACGGACATACAGACCAGGAACTACCCCACAAGCCGTTTCGGAAGTAACGCTTCGGAGTTTTTTATCGGTCATTTTGACTGCGACTCTAGGCATAAGCTAATCGTTGCTCCCAAAAAATCCGAGTGATATTTCCATTTTATGCTCCCACGTGTTTTTATGGGAGCTTAAATGGGAGCATTAGCCGCGAGCTAGAGACACTTCGATGCGGACTTTAATACGCCAATAAGCAGCATCTTAATATCGCGTCATCCTTAGAGAATCAAGGAATGCGAGACGATGACGCAACAAAAAAGGCCATCTTACGATGACCTTCTTTTGTTGATCTGGTCGGGGCGGCGGGATTCGAACTCGCGACCCCTTGCACCCCATGCAAGTGCGCTACCAGGCTGCGCTACGCCCCGAACAGAAGGGAGAGTTTATATGACCCTCCCTAAAAAGTCAAATCAATCTTCGCCGCCGGCGATCAGATTCGTTGTCACTCGGCTGTTGAGTGTTCCCGACGGATGGAACGTGACGACTCGGCGTTCAGTGATCGTCACCGTTTCGCCGGTCTTCAGGTTGCGGCCCGGACGAGCCACCTTGTCGCGAACCGAGAAGTTGCCGAGACCCGGGATCTTCACCGTATCACCCTTTTCCAGATGCTCGGCGACGAGTTCAAAGAAAGTCTCAACGATAAGTTTGGCATGAGGACGATCGAGTCCTGCGACATGATCGACCAATGCTTCTGCCAGGCTTGCCTTATTGAGCGTGTAGATCTCAGCGGCGTTCAGTTCAAATTCTTCAGTCATATTCACTAGCGTTCAATTGAGAATTATGTCTTTCGAAGGGAATCATGCAGCTCCCTTCGAAATAGTTCAAGGTCAATCACGCGCGCAGATGCGCTCCCACGCCCTCGAGCGCTTCGAGAATCGCTCGCACGGCGCCGTCAGCTTGTTCGTCGGTGAGCGCTTCTTCGGTACGGCTCGAAAGTTCAATGGCGAAAGCGAGTGACTTCTCAGCAACTGTATCCGCTGCGTCCTGCGGACGGTAGAGGTCAAAGAGCTTGAAGTTGGCGAGCGGCGCCAGACGAAGATCTTTCTTCTTAGCCGCAGCAACCGCATCAAAGAGCTTCTCGACTTCCATTTCCGCAGGCACGACGACGGCCAAGTCGCGGGTAACGGACTGGAACTTGCTCACCGGAACGTAGTTCGGAAGCGGACGATCCAGAAGTGCCGGCACCTCGACTTCGAAAACCACCGGGGCATGCGGCAGTTCATACGCCTGTGCAGCCTTCGGGTGAAGTTCGCCAATAAAGCCGATGCGCTTGCTGCCTAAGTACACAGCTGCCGAACGTCCCGGATGCAGTGCCGGGAACGCTTCCTTGACGAAGTGCAGCTTCATCGGAGCCGCCAAGCGTTCGAGATCGCCTTTGACGTCATAGAAGTCGATGCGGCGAGCGGGTTTGCCCCACTGTTTGTCATCGGCATCACCATAGGCGAGCCCCGCAATGTGCTGCGGCTGGCGAACGCCCTTCACCGTCCAGGGACCCTCTTCAATCGAAGTATCCGGGAAGAAGACGCGTCCGAGCTCAAAGACGCGAACGCGCTCTGCGCGACGGTTGAGGTTGTATTTGAGAATATCCACCAAACCGCCGATAAGCTGCGTACGCATCACCGAAAGCTGTGACGCGATCGGATTGAGCAGACGGATGGGGCTGTCGTTTCCTGCGAAAACGCGTTCCCAGTCTTCCGGCACAAAGGAGAAGTTGATGAGCTCCTGGTAGCCCAGCTCGGCCATTTCACGGCGAAGCGCATGCTGATCACGCCGCTCTTCGCGGCTCGGCTTCATCGCGCTGCGGGCGAGCGGCGGACGATCCGGGAGTTTTTCGAGTCCGTAAAGACGGGCCACTTCCTCAATCAAATCCTCTTCGATTTCAATATCAAAGCGGAACGACGGCGGAACGACGGTAAAGACGCCGTCCTCATAGGTGAAATCGAAGCCGAGACGCTTGAAGCTTGTCTCCATCGATTCGACAGGGATTTCCACTCCGACCACCTTGCGGCAGCGATCAACGCGCATCTTCACGGGAGCACGCGTCGGCAACGCCGTCTGAACATCCGCAACGGGACCTACCGTCGTTTCGGGCGTGCCGCAAATGTCGAGCACGAGCCGTGTGATGTATTCAAGATGTTCGGCCGTTGAAGCAAAATCGACGCCGCGTTCATAGCGGTAGGCCGCATCGGTCGAGAAATTAAGTTTGCGGCAGCGGCCCTGAATCGCTTTCGGGAACCAAAAGGCAGACTCAATAAAGAGGTCCGTCGTTTCCGTGCTGATGGAGGACGACTCCCCGCCCATGATACCTGCCAGGCACTCAGGCTCATCGCCCGCGCAGATGACGCCGTACCAAGGATCAAGGGCAACGGTTTCACCGTTGAGCAGCTGAACGGACTCGCCTTCACGTGCCCAGCGCACCGTCAGACGATCCGCAGGGATCTTCTTCAGATCATAAAAGTGCGTCGGACGGCCCAGCTCGAGCATGACATAGTTGGAAATATCGACCAGAGCAGAGATCGAACGCATGCCGCAGCGCTCCAAGCGCGCCTTCATCCAATCCGGCGTCGGGGCAGCAGCATTCAGGCCGCGAAGAATTCGGCTCGTAAAACGGCCGCAAAGGTCGGGCGCCTGAACATCCACCGGGAGCGTGCAGGAGCAGGTGGCAGCAACCGGATCCATCGCCGGCAGCGTAAGCGGCGCACCGGTAATCGCATGCACATCGCGTGCGACGCCGACCACGGAGAGCGCATCGCCGCGATTGGGGGTGAGCTTGAGTTCGATCTTGGCATCGTCAAGACGTGCGTACTGACGGATATCGACGCCCACCGGCGCATCATCGGGCAGGATCCAAATGCCATTGTGATCTTCGTTGATGCCGAGTTCGCGCGTCGAACAGAGCATGCCCATCGAAACCACACCGCGCAGCTTGCTCTTTTTGATGCGGAAGTCGCCGGGGAGCACGGCACCGATCGTAGCGCAGGCCACTTTGATGCCGGCACGGACATTCGGTGCGCCGCAGACGATCTGCAGCGTTTCGCCGGTACCGGCATTGACTTCGCAGACGTGCAGATGGTCCGAATTCTCATGATCGCGGCAGGAGAGCACCTCACCCACTACGACGCCGGAAAAGGCCGGCGCAATGGTACGAACCTCTTCAACCTCAAGACCCGCCATCGTCAGGGCATCGGCCAGCTCATCCGTGCCGAGCGCCGGATTGACATACTGGCGCAGCCATTCTTCAGTGAAAATCATTTATGCCTCGGGGGATTAGTTGAACTGACGCAGGAAGCGAAGATCGCCTTCAAAGAAAAGACGCAGATCGTCGACGCCGTAGCGAAGCATCGTCAGGCGTTCAAGGCCGGAACCGAACGCAAAACCGATGTATTTCTCGGGATCCAAGCCGTAATTGCGCACCACATTGGGATGCACTTCACCGGCGCCCGAAATCTCGAGCCACTTGCCCTTTCGTGGTCCGCTGGTGAACATCATGTCGACTTCGACCGAAGGTTCAGTGAACGGGAAGTAGGACGGACGGAAGCGGACTACGAGATCATTCGTCTCAAAGAAGCAGCGCAGGAAGTCGCTGTACACGCCCTTCAAATCGGTAAAACTGATGTCGGTATCGAGCCACAGGCCTTCGACCTGATGGAACATCGGCGAATGCGTCGCGTCGCTGTCAACGCGATAGGTACGGCCCGGACTAATGACCTTGATCGGCGGCTGATGCGTACGGGCGTAGCGCACCTGCATGGGCGAGGTATGCGGACGCAGCGGCAGCGGGCGGCCTTCATCATCATTGCGGTCCACATAAAACGTATCCTGCATGGAGCGGGCCGGATGATTGGGCGGGTTATTCAAAGCAGTAAAGCTAAACCAGTCGCTTTCGATTTCAGGACCATCGGCCACATCAAAGCCGATTGAACGGAAAATTTCCTCAATTCGCATCCACGTGCGCATGACGGGATGGATTCCGCCCTTGGCGTCCATGCGCCCGGGGAGGGTCACGTCAATGGACTCCTGGGCGAGTTTGGCAGCGAGCGCTTCTTCAGCGAGCGCTTCGCGTCGTGCATTGAGAGCGGCCTCAACCTGCTGCTTGGCGCGGTTGATTTCCTGACCGCGAGCGCGGCGCTCTTCGGGAGCGAGACGGCCGAGCTCCTTCATGAGCATCGTAAGGCTGCCCGTTTTGCCGAGGTAGCGGGCCTTGGCGTCCTCGAGAGCGGCAGCGGCATTCGCCTCAGCGAATTCACGCTGCGCGGACTCGATGAGTTCGGAAAGTTCCTGCATTTTGAATTCCAAAACTTGAGAAATCTGGCGGACGCCATCGAATGTCGGTGCAGGACCTGCGGCGAGAAAAATAAGAGACTGAGCATCGAAGGATGTAAAAAAGACGCATTGCTGCGCCGTTCCTTCTTTTTCCCTGCTCAAAGCCTCTTGAGAGCCCTTCAGGCTCAGATTCCCGTCTCACAGCGCCTCCCGACAGGGAGTCGTCCGTTTTCGCATCTGCAGTTTTCAGCCGCAGCAGCTGAACTGCCCAAGACCGAAAACATAAACACGAAGAACGGCTACAGATCGATGAGCGCGTCCTAATAGTGACCGCACCCTCCGCAGAAGCCGTCGGAGAAGATAGGAATTCTACAAGCAATTCTCTGAGAATGCTCGAAAAAAAGCTCCGTGACCCTCGCGGATCCGGAGCTTTCTTCAGCCTTTCTTTGCGCAGAATCAGGCGTTCTTGACCTGAGCAACGAGGGCGGCGAAACCGTCCTTGTCATTCACAGCCATGTCGGCGAGAACCTTGCGGTCGAGGGCAATGCCGGCCTTCTTCAGACCGTTCATGAACACCGAGTAGCTCAGGCCGTTGGCGCGGCTGCCGGCGTTGATACGAGCGATCCACAGACGGCGGAACACATGCTTCTTGTCGCGGCGGTCACGATAAGCATACTGACCGGCACGCATGACAGCCTGCTTGGCAACACGGAAAACGTTGTTGCGGCGCAGACGGTAGCCCTTCGAAAGGGTGAAAATCTTCTTATGACGAGCACGAGCCGTCACACCACGCTTCACACGAGGCATCTTTAACTCCTTTCTTCTGAATTAGGCGTAGGGGAGCATGCGCTTGACGGACTTGATGTCCGACTCATGCACCGTGACCATACCGCGCAGATGACGCTTGTTCTTCGTCGTGCGGTGGGAAAGGATATGACGCTTCGTAGCGTGGGCGCGCTTGATCGAGCCGCTGGCACGCGGCTTGAACCGCTTCGCAGCGGCGCGCTTGGTCTTCATCTTCGGCATTTGGCCGTTACCTCTTATTGGATGAACCGCGGGCGTCCGTTCAGATCTTGAACGGCTCTTGTCTGGCCTGAGGCTCACTTATAGAAAACTCGAGGCCGGAAAACCTTCCGGCCTCTCGTCAAGGAACGCGATTCTACATCAATGCAAAACCGCGTGTGTGAAATCAGCGCTTCTTTTTGGGAGCGAGGACCATGATCATCTGGCGGCCTTCGAGCTTGGGCGCATGCTCGACCTGAGCAATATCGACAAGCTCCTCACGGACGCGGTCCATGAGCTGAGTGCCGAACTGCTGGTGAGCCATTTCGCGACCGCGGAAGCGCAGCGTGATCTTGGCCTTGTCGCCGTCCTCAAGGAAGCGCTTCAGGCTGCGCAGTTTCGTCTGGAAGTCGTTCTCATCCGTGGCCGGACGGAACTTGACTTCCTTGATCTGGACGACTTTCTGCTTGGCCTTGGCTTCCTGAGCCTTCTTCTGCTCCTGATAGCGGAACTTGCCGTAATCCATCAGACGGCAGACCGGCGGGACTGCGTTAGGCGCAACCTCGACCAAATCCACCCCTGCATCCTCAGCCATGCGAAGGGCTTCAGATGTGCGGACGATCCCGATCTGGGCGCCATCGACGCCGGTCAGTCGGACTTCAGGAACTCGGATCTCACCATTGATCCGATGCTTGCGATCTTGAGCTATGGCTCTTCTCCCAAAAATTAAGCGTTGTGCGCGCTAAAGCACCCGATCAGCGGGTGCGTTCGCGGTTTTCCGTTGAAATGCGTTCGATGAAGGCGTCGAGCGACATCACCCCGAGGTTCTCGCCTCCGCGGGCGCGCACGGAAACCGTTCCCGTCTGAGCTTCCTTTTCACCCACAACGAGGATGTAGGGAAGTTTTTGCAGACTAAGCTCGCGAATTTTATAGTTGATCTTTTCGCTGCGCAAATCCGTCTGAACCCGGAGACCGGCAGCATGGAGTTTTGCAGCAACATCTTTGGCGTAAGCGCCCTGATTGTCGGTAATTGACGTCACAGCGCACTGAATCGGAGCAAGCCACACCGGGAAGGCGCCGGCAAACTCTTCAATCAGCATGCCGATCCAGCGCTCGAGCGAGCCCAGGATGGCGCGGTGAAGCATCACCGGAATCTTGCGGGAGTTGTCTTCGGCAACATACTCAGCGCCGAGACGACCCGGCATCTGGAAGTCCACCTGCACGGTGCCGCACTGCCAGGAGCGGCCAAGGCAGTCCTTGAGGTGATATTCAATCTTGGGGCCATAGAAGGCGCCTTCGCCGACGAGCACTTCGTACTTGATGCCGAGCGCATCAAGGCTCGCCATCAGAGCATGTTCGGCCTTGTCCCACACGGCATCTTCACCAATGCGCATCGCCGGGCGAGTTGCCACCTTGTAGGCGATGTCAGTGAAGCCGAAGGTCTTGTAGACCTTCTGCACGAGCGCGGTAAAGGCTTCGCATTCGGCAAGAATCTGATCTTCCGTGCAGAAAATGTGACCGTCGTCCTGAGTGAAGCCGCGCACACGCATGAGGCCGTGGAGCGAGCCCGAAGACTCATTGCGGTGGCACTGACCGAATTCACCAATGCGCAGCGGCAGATCACGGTAGCTGCGAAGCTTCGAATTGAAGATCTGGATGTGGCCGGGGCAGTTCATCGGCTTGAGCGCGTAGTAGCGGTTCTCCGACTCCGTCGTGAACATATTGTCGCGGTACTTCGCCCAGTGACCGGAACGCTCCCACAGAGAGCGGTCAAGCAGCTGAGGAGCTTTTACTTCTTCGTAGCCGTTATCCTGATAGACGCGGCGCATGAACTGCTCGATCACCTGCCAGAGCGCCCAGCCTTTGGCATGCCAGAAGACCATGCCCGGCGCTTCATCCTGCAGATGGAAGAGATCGAGTTCGCGGCCGAGGCGGCGGTGATCACGCTTTTCGGCCTCAGCGAGCATCTCGAGATAAGCCTTCTGCTCATCCTTCGTCGCCCAGGCCGTACCGTAGATGCGCTGGAGCATTTCGTTCTTGCTGTCGCCGCGCCAGTAGGCGCCCGCCACCTTCATCAGGTGATGCACCTTGAGGCAGCCCGTTGACGGCACGTGAGGGCCGCGGCAAAGATCCACGAAGTCGCCCTGACGATAGAGCGAAATCACTTCACCCGCAGGAATCGAAGAGATGATTTCAGCCTTGTAGTGTTCGCCCAAAGCCTTGAAGAAGTCGATGGCTTCTTCACGCGGCATTTCTTCGCGCACGATCGGAATGTTTTTCTTCACGAGCTCATCCATACGAGCTTCGATCGCCTTCAAATCTTCGGGCGTAAAAGCGCGGGTGTAGGAAAAGTCGTAGTAAAAGCCGTTTTCGATCGCCGGTCCGATCGTGACCTGTGCCTCGGGAAAGAGCTCCTTGACGGCCTGAGCCATCAGGTGAGCGGTCGAGTGACGAATAATCTCAAGCCCTTCGGGGTCGCGTGCCGTGATGATCGCAACCGCAGCATCGCCGTCAATCACGTGCGAGAGATCCACCAACTTGCCGTCCACACGTCCGGCTAAAGCTGCCTTAGCAAGTCCGGCGCCGATCGATGCGGCGACCTGGGCCACCGTGACGGGACCCTCGTACTCGCGTTTGGAGCCGTCGGGAAGAGTGACTGAAGCCATTTCGAAATCCTCACAAAAATTCTGGGCATAAAAAAAGTGCGGCCTGAGCCGCACTTCTTTCATGTCGAACAGTGACAATACTGCGCTCACGCCCTGTTAATAATAACGGGGCGCTGTTGTTCGAAATTCATTCGCCAACATCCGCATCGTCGCTGTCCAAAAAAAATTTGGTAGGCACAATTGGATTCGAACCAACGACCCCCACCATGTCAAGGTGATGCTCTAACCAACTGAGCTATGTGCCTGTCAAGGTTATTGTTCTGGGGATTTTGCTCCCCGTCCGGTCCCTGAACCGGATATCACGATTGAAACGTCTTGGTAGGCACAATTGGATTCGAACCAACGACCCCCACCATGTCAAGGTGATGCTCTAACCAACTGAGCTATGTGCCTGAGCGTTCACAATCAGTGAGGCACGAATTATACCTAGGTGAATGCGCACAGCAAGCACTTTTTAGAAGGATAGCGCAAATGCGGTATTCACCTAGGCATCTCTCAGCCATCAGAGACGGCGTGCCGAAAGAACGCCGTGCACAGCGCGCAGCCCTTTGAGGAGCCCCTGCATAGCATTGCCGCCCTTGACCTCAAGCGAAAACCGCATGTGCTGATCGCCCTTGAGAATCTGCGTGTTGAGCGCCGTCACGTGCACCTTTTCGCGCTGCATTACTTCCGTCACATCCTTCATGATGCCGGACCGGTCGGAGGCGATCACGAGCACGTCGGCGGGATAGAGCGCATCATCACCGGCGCGCCCCCAGCTCACTTCAATCAAGCGGTCATGATCCTGATCGACCATGTTCTTGAGGTTCGGGCAGTCTGCACGGTGAATCATCACGCCTCGGCCGCGCGTGACGTAGCCCACAATTTCGTCGGGCGGCACCGGATGACAGCAGCGGGCAAGCTGTGTGAGCAGGGAATCCATGCCGACCACGAGCACCTTGCCCTTACTCGCCGCGCTCGAAGCTCCGCGCAGCACTAAATCATGCTCAGGAGCAGGCGCCGGAGCGGGCTTAGGCGGCTGTACGGCCTGTGCGAGTGCGGTCAGCGTGATTTCTTCCTTGGCAAAAGCCACGCAGAGCTCATCAACGGTGCCAAAACCCAGGCGTTTCGCAAGGTCATCGAGCTTAACCGCGGTTTTTCCCAAACGCGCGAGTTCTTTGTCCAGCCGGTCACGGCCCTCGGCGATCTGCTGCGCGAGCTGCTCGGCATTGAACCACTGCCGCACCTTGTTGCGGGTACGGGGACTCGCGGCATAGCCGAGTTCGGGATTGAGCCAGTCGCGGCTCGGCTGACCGACTTTTGCCGCAATGATTTCGACGGTCTGTCCGGTCTTAAGCTTGGTATTGAGCGGCACCATCATCCCGTCGACTTTTGCTCCGCGGCAGCGGTGCCCGAGCTGGGTGTGGATTTGGTACGCAAAATCCACCGGGGTAGCACCGGCGGGGAGCTCAACGATGCGGCCTTGCGGCGTCAGGCAGTAGACATGGTCATCTTCCACGGCCGGCGCTGCCGGATGCCCCTTCTGCCCCGCTTGAGCATTGGGTGCTTGGGCGCCCTCCTCAGCAGCGCCCCCGCCCACATCACTCCTCCAGGCCAGAAGCTGACGCAGCCACGCCACACGCTGCTCCTCAGCAATGGAAGCTCCGTTGGAATTGCCCGCCTCCTTGTAGCGCCAATGCGCTGCAACACCGAGTTCGGCAAATTCATGCATGGCTCGAGTGCGGATCTGAATTTCAATCGGGCGGCCGAGCTGATCGGTAATGACGGTATGGAGCGACTGATAGCCATTAGGCTTGGGATTGGCAATATAGTCGTCATACTCCTTCGACAAAACCGTGAAGTGCTCCTGCACAATCGAGAGCGCTTCATAGCACTGCTCAACGGTTTCGACGATGATTCGTACGGCCCGGACGTCAAAGAGCTGATCAAAGCGCAGGTGCTTGCGCTGCATCTTTTTCCAAATGGAATAAATATGCTTTGGCCGCCCCGACACCTCGGCCTGAATACCGTGAGAAGCCATCAGCGCCTGGATCTTCTTCACCGCCAAAGCCATGAATTCCAAACGTTCCTCACGAGACTCATCGAGTTCAGCAGCAATCTGGTGATATTCGGCCGGATGCGTAAAGCGAAGCGAGAGGTCTTCGAGCTCCCACTTGATCTGCCAAATACCGAGTCGATTAGCCAAGGGCGCATAAACGGCGAGCGTTTCCTCACCGAATTCCACTGCGCCCGGCGCCTGTGAAGAGACAAACCAGCGCAGCGTCTGCAGGCGGCTTGCCAATTTGAGCAGTACGACGCGCAGATCCTGCCTCATCGCCAGGAACATGCGGCGAAGCGCCTCGGGCTGCACCGCCGCACTGGATTCTTTGTTTTCCGAGCGTGCGCGCTTGGAGAGGTCATTCATCTCCCCGAGCTCGCGCACAAGCCCTGCCACATTCTCCCCAAAGCTCTTTTCAATCCATTCATCGGGCTTCTGCACGAGCGTGGGCACGCTGAAAAGATACGCCGCAGAAATGAGCTCCGGATCGTTTCGAATGGCCCGCAGAATGTTGGCAACACCGTCGGCATGCGCCATGACCGACTCGCCCGTAGAAAGCGTCCTGCCGTAATAAAGCGGTTCCACCGAGCTGCGTGCAGCAGCCGGATCAGCGGTTTTCGTGAGTTGGGTGGCATCCATCGCCGCCTCCAAAATCTTTTTCTTCTTTTGGCTGCTCGGGTTGGTTCCAAACCCGCACAGCACCGTAATGGATTATTGGCCGCAGGCAAACGTCATCCGCACAAGGACTCTTTAAACCTCATACAGCTTCCGTCGCTACTCGGTGAATTGTAGGTAAGCAAGAGCGCCTTGCGCAGAAAGCGGACTGAAAGGAATCAAATCCTTACCGACTGGCCGCTGAAATAGCACAGCCGGAAGGATTAGGGTTTTCACTGTGTTTGCGTAAATTAGAGCAGATTCAGCCGCCAGGACATCTTCACGGAGCCCCCTGCAGAACGAATGCTGGATCCGGCGCGTGAAGCAAAACCGGAAAAATCCAATCTGGAATCCCGCCATTCAATGCCGGCAGCGAGTTCGGCATTCCATTGGAAGCGTTCGGGCTCAGCAGCCGTCATGACGGTTGCTGAAGATGTCGAGCCCCCGGCGGGCCCTTGAACCATCACATCGCGGTCGCCGCCGACCGTACTGTTTAACGCTGCAGTCAACGACACATCCAAGCGCCTCGGCTTCACCTGCCCCCAATATCCGGCTCCCGGCGCAAAATGAAGCGCCCCCGTTATGACGCCGCCAGCCGTTGCCGCCACAGCCTGCGCGGAAGCTTCACGTCATGACGACCCCCTGCCGGTGAGCGCCATGTTCCTTCAGCCGTATCCACCCGCAGATACCGCAGTCCGGCAAAGCCCGAAATCACCCATGAGCGGTCAGGCCCGCTGTCCGACAACGCGCTGCCGGCGAAAAGCGGCTGCTCATAAAGAAAGCCGCTGGAATAAATGCGCCGCTTGAGTTTTTCCATCTCAAGATACTCACGGGCCGCCCCCATGCGATAACGGTCGTCAGCCTCATGCCACGTCAAATCTACCGTTCCCCAGCCGCTGCCAAGCCGTCGGCGCACAAAGAATGATGCGCAAGCTTCGTCGGACTCGCTGTCTACCCCGAGTTCCGCTGCCGCCCCCTGTTTATAAAGCGTATCCAGACTTCTTGTTGTGAAGCTCCCCATCAAGCCGACACGCCAATCCTCCCGCCCGAAAATGACAGCGGCGTCAAAAGTGGTGTCTTCGCTTTTGACCGTAAAGGGTTTAGAGACCGGGGTCGATACATCAACCTTGGTGCTGCCGGCTGAAGCGCCGATAAAAACAGGCACATCCTGCACTATCGCCGGCAGATGCTCCTGCAGGTTTGTGCGCCAGGCTTTCAGCCGTTCCGTCCAGTCAGGATCGGCCTTTTCCGAATCTGCGGAAGCCTTTCGGCTAGCCGCCTTTTGCGCTTCAAGCGAACGAATTTCTGCAGCACGCGCCGCCTGCGCCTCCGCCATTCTGGCTGCCGAAGCCAGCCGCATGGAGGTCGAGACAGCGTTTTGCATCAGCCGCTCATTGGTACCCGTTGAAGAGGCGGCCGTAGCAACAGCCATCATCGTGCCTTCAACCACGTCGGACGTATTGGTAAAAAGCGTGCGGTAAAAGGTGGGCACAAGGAGCGATGTTCGGTTTTCATAAAGCTCTTGAAGCATTGCCGCGAGCGGCCCCTCAAACGTTGGGCTGCCCAACACCCCGACCACCGCGCCTGACGCATCGAAATAAAGTCCTCCTGTTTCCAGAAGCCCTTCCACTTTGAGCGTCAAATTTTCCAGCCCGGAGACCTCTGCGCGGCTCAAATCAAGTCCTTCGACTTTAAAGGTCGTCTCCGCCGCCGGAACGCCGGAAGCGGCTTTGCGGTCAGCCGATTGGGATGATGCCGGTGAATCGGCTCCGTCTTCAGCATCCTGAAGAGCGTCGTCTTCATCCGTGCGGGTGAGCAAAGACAAAAGAAGCGTTGAACCCTCTTCAAAGCGAGCCTTCGTACCGTCCTCGAGCGTCAGTGTGGTGTGTTCGCCCTCGATAGAGAGCACGCCGCCCTTTCCTACCCAGAGATTCCAACGATTGGAAGCTGTCTCGCGTTCCGCGCTGCTTCCGCCCACCGCAATCGACATCCCGCGCGTGAGTGAAGCATTCTTTTGCACGCGAACCGCACCCTGGGGCGCCGCGGCGGGCGTAAAAAAGATATTTTCAATTGGTTCCGTTCCGGCCTCGCTGCCGTCATCAAATGCCGCATGAGTCCACACGAAAGCGCCGCCCGAACCCACACGAATGTCAAGATGACCGCCGCTGCTCACAGAGAGTTCTTCAATCATCAAGATTGAAAACAGATCCGCCTGAACATTGTCTTCACCCACCGTCACCAACGTGCATTCCGTATCCGCCGTTAGTTTTTGAATATGTACTTCTGCGTTTGACGTGAATTCAGACGCCTCCGTTGCCGTAGCGCTGAGAATCAGTGACCCGCCGCGGCTGACAACCTCCCAAAGCTCTGCATAACCGTCGACTTCGACCTGCAGGCGGGCGCCGGAGTGAAGCTCAGCCGTCCCGACAAACTCTCCTTCCGGCCCATACACGTTCTCAAAAATGGCGCCGCTCCCGACAGTCAGCTGACCGCTCACTTCAAGATTGTCCGTACAAAAATAGGCACCAGAGAGCTCGAGATGGCCTGACTGCGTCACGTTCGTTGCGCCGTAATCTGCATCGTCCTCTAAAACAACATGATCGGACACCACGTAGGGATCAGATATATCGCTGTAGACGCTCTCGGCCAATGCCGGCGAAGCGGCCCCGCAAAAAAGAAACCCTGCCGTCATTAAGCTTAGAGGCAGAGCGCTCAAACACGGCAGACCGCCCGAGCGCAAGCCGCCGCGGGAAACGAGGCGCACTCCTAAGTGATGAGGGAAGACAAAAGTGGAGTGCACACTGCGGCCCACGCCGCGAGCACACTCGGAAGTGCATTCTGTTGTTTTCATTATTTGAAGAGAATGTAGTTGAGAGGTGCCCGCAAAGGGGCTCAAAGATTCTCTCTGCTCTTCAAAGCTTTTGCTCCAGCGCCTGTGCTCACTTCCTTTTAGCTAAAGGAAGCCGCATTAATGCATCACGATTTCAATATTATCACTCCATTAGTTGAAAACAATTAGCGATATACCTCATCATTTTGGAGAAAATATCAGTCAAATATCTATGTAAACTTTGAATTGACAGCTTAATACATGTCAATCGCAATCAAAAGACTATCAATTTTGATTGTGTATTTTTTGAGGTATAAAAAATCCCTCCCATGCAAAAAGCATAGGAGGGATCGCGTTATATCCGGTTATGAAGACGCTGTGACCGCGATTAATTGCGCAGACTGTGGATCGGCGCCGGGATGCGGCCCCCAAGCTTCACGAAGCCCGACGCATCGCCGCCCGGAACGCGGATGATGGACGCTTCACCGAGGAGACCGCCGAAATGAGCAACGTCGCCCACGGTCTTGCCCGGAACCGGAATCACACGGACCGCAGTGGTCTTGCCGTTGATCATGCCGATAGCGGATTCGTCGGCGATCATGCCGGAGATCGTCGAAGCGGGGGTGTCGCCCGGGATGGCGATCATGTCCAGGCCCACAGAGCAGACAGAGGTCATGGCTTCGAGCTTTTCGAGCGTCAGAGCGCCCGAACGCGCAGCGGCTTCAATGGCGCTGTCTTCGGACACCGGAATGAAGGCGCCGGAAAGCCCGCCCACGTGCGAAGAAGCAAAAACACCGCCCTTCTTCACCTGGTCATTGAGCATCGCGAGAATGGCCGTCGTACCGGGAGCACCGATGGAAGAAAGGCCGAGAGACTGGAAAATCTCGCCCACGCTGTCGCCCACTGCCGGCGTCGGGGCAAGCGACAGATCAGCCACGCCGAACGGAAGGTTCAGGCGGTTGGCGACTTCATTGCCGATGATTTCACCCACGCGGGTCACCTTGTAGGCGGTGTGCTTAATGACTTCTGCCGCATCCGTGATGGTCAGATATTCACCCTTGGCTTTAAAGGCACGGTCAAGGGCCTTTTTCACCACGCCCGGGCCGGAAACACCGACGTCGATCACCACATCGGGTTCGCCGACGCCCAGATAGGCACCAGCCATAAATGGCACGTCCTGCGGAATATTGCAGAAGACAACGAGCTTGGCGCAGCCGATTGCGTCGCGGTCGCGAGTTGCTTCCGCCACATCCAGAATGCGCTGGCCCATGAGGCGTACGGCATCCATGTTGATGCCGGCCTTCGTCGAGCCCACATTGATTGAAGAGCAGATACGGTCGGTGACAGCGAGCGCCTCGGGAAGTGCGTCAATCAGATTCTTTTCGCCCGGCGTCATTCCTTTTTCAACCAAAGCGCCGAAACCGCCGATAAAGTCAACGCCCACCTCTTTAGCGGACTCATCGAGCACGCGGCAGGCAGCCACCATCTCATCACGGCTGAAGCTCGCGCCGACCGTGCCGATCGGGCTCACGGAAATGCGCTTGTTGACGACGGGGATGCCGTAGCGGTCGCCGACGAGATCACAGGTCTCAACGAGTTTTTCGGCATAGCGGAAAATCTTCGAACGCACTTTGTAGGCGAAAGTATCGAAGTCCGAACTTGCGCAGTCAAAAAGATTGATGCCCATCGTGACGGTGCGGACGTCGAGATGCTCCGAACGAAGCATATTGATGGTGGAAAGTACCTCGCGGTCAGTCAGCATGTTTTGTCTCTGTCTGAAAAAATTTGGAATGGGTTGCGGTCGCGTGATGGTTGACTTATTCCACCTTGACGCGGTGAATGGCTTCGAAGATGTCGCGGTGCTGCAGATTGCAGCGCAGGTTCATGGCGCGGGCACGATCAATCATGACGCGGTGCAGCGCGCGGCGATCCACGTTGAGCGGAATTGAAACTTCAAAGACCTGCAGCGACATGCCGTCCTCAATCGGGAAAGCGCGCAGGGATTCGATGTTGATCTTCTGTTCGGCGAAAATGCGCGAAAAATTAGCGATGATGTCGTTGCGGTCCGTACCCCAAACGCTCACCACATAGGGCTCGCTTTCCGGCTGCGGCGTCGGCGCCTTGAAGTCAATCACCATAACGGCCAGATCAAACTTGCGGCGAGCGATTTCAGCTTCAAGCTCCTGCTGGATCTGTTCGTTAGAAAGACCGGCGGGCTTCTGAATGACGCACATCAGAGCGAACTGGCCGTGCAAGGCCATCTGGTTCACCTGCTCGAGATTAACCCCGCGGCGAGTGAGCGCATTAGACACAACGGCGACGATGCCCGGGCGATCGAGGCCAAAAACCGCCACATTGGTGCGGTGCAGGCCGTCATTGATTTCAGTTGTCTGAGCAGGTTGAGCTTCAGTCACTTTGTTTCTCCGGAAGGCCGCCGTTTGAAAACATAACGGCGGACGCTGGCACTGGTGCCGGCTTTGCTGTATGGGGATTGGGATGAGTCCATGCCGGAAGTGAAACCCCATCCAAGGGAATCCGGCATGGCGGCAGATTTTATCGAGTGTATCGCGATGGCCGCCGACCATTGGTTGGAATTGAGCTGTGTTCCATCTGATACAGCGCAAAACGCGCCGTAATCAGACCGCATATCACGCGGTCTGCCGTCCAAAGCTTTCCGGCAGACGCAAAAGTGTCTCGAGCCTTGGAAACGCCGCAAGCGCAGCAGTCCGAGCACTCGCGGCTGCAGCGGCAAGCGTCGTGCCGCGAAGCTGCGCCGCCGTACGGGCAGCTTCCAGAATGTCCGCCGGGCGTGTGTCGAGCGTTGAGTGCCCAAGAGCAAAAGCATCCCGTCGACTCGAGGGCGGCATATCAGGCGCGTCGGTTTCAAGCACCCAGACCCCGTCGGCAAGCTCCGACAAATGCCTGCGAATGCGCTTGCTTCCGTCGTAGGTACAGGCACCGCCGAAACCGAGCACCAGTCCGAACGCTAAAAAAGCCTCGCGTTCAGCATCCGAGCCGTTAAAGGCATGGACAGCGCCGCGCACGGGCTGAAATCCCGTTTTGCCCGGCGAACCGTAGACTCTTCGCAGCAGTCCGAGCGTCTTTGATGCTGTCCGGCGAACATGAATGGAAAGCGGAAGGTCGAGGTCGCGGGCGATCTTAAGTTCTTCGAGAAACACCTGCTCGGCCTTATGCTGATCAAGCCCGGGCTCAAACCCGTCGAGCCCCACCTCTCCGAGACCGATGAAATGCGGATCGTCAAGCAAAGACTCGGCCAGCTCACGCAGCTCGACGAGCTCAGCGGGCGTTGTCGAGTCAAGCCAAAGCGGGTGGATGCCAAGCATCGCCCCCAGGCCCCACTCGTGCGCCGCAGAGAGCGTTCGCTCCCAGTCTTCAGGCGCCCCGGCGCAGAGCAGGATATTCTCGACGCCCGCCTCTCGTGCTTGAGCGAGCCATTGAGCACGATGGCCGTCCAGGCGCTCCACCTGCAGATGCGAGTGCGTGTCAATGAATCTGATGGCGCGATCGGTCATAAGGCACCAACCCGTTAAAAGCGGTCTGCATCCACAATCACGCCGCCCTTGAGCTCTACCGCACGATCGCAGCGGCGCGCGAGCTCACGGTCATGCGTGACGATTACGACAGCCGTGCCTTGGGTATGCGCCAGTTCAAGAAGCGATGTGAAGAC
>OAZY01000347.1_pt1 | contig 39135 bp, 39 predicted proteins | sample 1494931 | NCBI WGS metagenome assembly OAZY01 (sample SAMEA2579921, study PRJEB22360) | human gut metagenome | biome: human gut; feature: human-associated habitat; material: faeces | place: Denmark | collected 2008/2010 | reverse complement strand
ATATAAGAAATCTATTTTAAAGAGAAACAGGTTTGATAAATTAAATATGAAAAAGAAGTGTAACATTTGCGGGCATATTATAATGCTGAGGAAATTAAATGACAATGTAGAAAAAATAATGAGGAGAGTTAAACTGTAATGTTTAAATAGTGTGAAATAGTAAGTAAATTATAGTTAAAGTTAATGCTCAGATAGTTTATAATGTATTATATAAAGTTAGTAGATTGTAGAAAACAAAAATAGAAATAGGGAGAAATAAAATTATGATAAATAAAGTATTTTTAATGGGGAGATTAACAAAAGATCCTGAAACAACAAATTCAAAAGACGGTACAACAAGAACACAGTTCTATATAGCTGTAGAGCGTCCCTACCAGAGTCAAAATCAAGCTGACTATGTCCCTATAGTATGCTGGGATAAGGTTGCTCAGAACGTAGCAAAATATTGTTTCAAGGGAAGAATGGTGCATGTTGAAGGACGTGTTCAGACTAGAGCATATAATGAAAATGGCGTAAAAAAATGGATTTTAGGAATTGTAGCTGAACGGGTATCTTTTATAGGAGATAAGTCAAGAACGGATAACGAAAGAGAAAATGTTTCACAAGATATCGAAACTGAAAGTATTCAGATAAAAGAAGAAAATATCTAGTTTTAATCTACTAACTCCGGACATTTGTCCGGAATAATAAGAGAGGGGTAAACTTTATGGAAGTTCTAACTAATATTATATTCTATATTTTAAGGTTTGTGATTGGGAGCATAGGTTTAACTGTAAAAATATTTACTGAAGCAATTACAGTGTTTGCTGGTATAATTAAATTTTGCGGATTTATAGTGAGTAAAATAGGTCAGCTTTTTCTCGCAATTGGTTTATTTGGGTATTTAGGCGTAGATTTTGCAAAAAGTATAACTTCGAATCATGATCTAATTTTTATTGCTGCAGGTGGATTAATGGCAGTATCAGGAATTTTGGTATCATGGTTTACTGAATCAGGACAATTTATGTTATATGAGTTTGCTGATTTATGCATTGAGTTTGCATTGGGTTCTGGTAGAAAAAGATAGTCTAATCATAATGATTGTTATTAAAAATTAAATAAATTTAAAAAAACCGTATTTTTTTTGTCGTAGAATTATCAAAAAAAGGTGTTATACTATTAGTATAAAAGTGTACCTAATAGGTTTATTTCAATAAAAAATAAAAAAATCGCATTTTTTTACCGTATTTTTTATGAAAATACCTATTATAAAAATAGTATATAATAATGTTTAAATCACCTGTTAGATAATTAGGCAAGAAAAACTTATATAAAGTGTGCTTACTTTGTGTTTGTTTCAGGGGATTTGAACTGCTGTACTGTATTGTATATACTGGTTCATGATTTAATATTTTCCTGAAAGTCGGACATTTGTCCGGCTTTTAAGATGAAAATAAAAATGATTTATATTTGGAGGAAAAATTATGAATAAACTAAATTTAAACTTAGGAGAATTATTAAATACAAAGAGAAAGAAAATTATTGCAGGCAGTGTTGCAGGATTGCTGCTGGTTGCTGGTATTGGTACTGCTTATGCTGTTACAAGAACATCCAATACATTGGTATTAACCAAGGATCAAATTGATGCTGAGTTGGGACAGATCGTTTCAACGGATGTTGCGGATTACCTTAATTACAATAAAATAGATTCAAAAACAGCTGAGAAGATCATTAAAGATGCTAAATCAACAAATAACTTCAAATATGTTACTGTTGAAAACAAAGATGAAAATGGTAATGTAGTTTCTAAGGAAGAAAAAGATTATCCTAGTGTTGGTAAATATAAAATTAATTTCTCATATAAAGATGAAAAAGAAACAGTAGAAGTAACTGTTGAAGATACGACAAAGCCAGTGATTACTGCACCTGATTCTATTGATGTTATTCAGTATACAGATTTAGCTACATTTAATTTTACTGAATTATTAAAAGCTGAAGATTACAGTGATTTAAAGGACTGGCAGATTGATACTTCAAAAGTTGATGTTAATACATTAGGAACATATGATCTAAAAATTTCTATCAGCGATGTTGAAAAAAATAAAGCGGAAAAAGAAATGAAAATCAATATTGTAGAAGTTCCTGTTGTAGCTGAAGGTGAAGTTGCAGTAACAGAAATTGTTACTGATGAAAATGGAAACAAGAAAACTGTTGTAACTAAGAAATCAAGCAGTGAGGTAAGCTCTAAAGATAACGTTACAACTGGAAAGCCGGTTGAAAACACTGACAAAGTACAAAGCGGGTCAGAAGGCAGCACATCCAAGCCATCTGCTCCTAGCGGATCAACAGGTGGAAATACAGGAAATGATGAAGGAAACAGCAACAGCGGAAGCACAGGAGATAATAAACCAACTCATACACACAGTTGGGAAGCAGTGACAAAAACAGTACATCATGAAGCAGAAACAAAAACAGTACATCACGATGCAGTGACTAAGATAGAAACAGTAACAGTTGTTGATAAGGAAGCGTGGGATGAGCCGGTTTATGAAAGCAGATATATCTGTAATAGGTGCGGTTTTTCTACAAAAGATGGTGACGAAATTTCCGGTCATCTTATCAGCGTATGTGGTGGTGGATGCCACGTAGGTAAGGTGCAAATTGATACAATTCATCATGATGCTGTTACTCATCAAGAGGAAAGAACAGTTGTCGTAAAACCTGCATGGGATGAAACAGTAATTGTAAAGCCTGCATGGGACGAAACCGTAATTACCGGCTATAAATGCAGCTGCGGTGCTACTAAGTAAAATTAAACAACTAAAGGCAGTCGAAAGGCTGTCTTTTTTCTGGAGGGAGTGAGAAATAATAAAGGACAAATCGTGATGTTGTCATAGAGATTATTGTAGAAGGTATGGAACTTGTTCCATCATATTTTTCTTAAAAAATGGGGACATTTTTCTAAAATAAACGTGATATAATGATATCATAGGAGTTATTTTAGGAGACATGGAACTTGTTCCATCTTAAAAACAGATGATAGAAGGCAATCGAAAGATTGTCTTTTTTGTTGGAGGGAAGCAATGAAAAAAGTATATTTATGGGTATTCGACACATGAGCAGTCTTATGACTGCTCATTATTATTTGACGGTTGATCAATTGTCTGATCGTAATACCGATTTTAAAGAAGTATAGTGATGCTTGCTTATTAAATTAAATATAGTATAGAAATAATCTTTAAGCTGTAACTTGCATCACAAAAACTCTAAAGAAAGGAATTTGCATGATGAAAAAAATTAGTACATTCTTATTATCTGTACTGGTGCTCTTTGGCATGGTTGCCGGAGATATATCGGTTATCAGTGCATTTAAAACCGAAACAGTTATCCTGTCTTCTGAAAAAGAAGAGCTGGAGACAGGTGAAAAAACAAATCTTAAAGTTCACGCTGATTTGCCGGAAACTGCTGAAATAATTGATTATAAGTGGACAAGCGACAATGAAGAAATTGCTATTGTTTCCGGTGAAATGAACAGTGCAGTTGTAGAAGCAAAAGCAGCTGGTAAAGCTAAAATTACTGTTACTGTAAACTACAGAAACAAAGTCAGTGCAGAGGAAAATGTAAACTCGTCTTCTGCTGAAATTGAAATTAATGTAGTTGAAAGGAAACCTCAGGATATAGTTACTGCAAAAAAAGAATCCGAGGTTGAAACAGCTGAAGATAATCTTGATCCGGTATCCGCTGAATATATTAAAAATAATCTTGATACTGCATACACATCATTAAATATGATGCGTTTAGATCAGGTATTAGTTGTAAAAAACACTTTAGTTGAAGCGGAGGGAATTGATGAAAATGAAACAATCGACAGTTTCTTTTTAAGAGAAGATACTGGTGATCTGTTTATAACAACTATCCCTTCCACTGTCGCATTATATAACCTCGACACAAACAGTAATTATTATGTTGGTCTTGGTAATACAATGCTGAATGACAGTACTGCTGAAGCAAAAGATCATATTTTCGCAATCAATAACAACAATGCCGAAGTTGTCAATGACAGATGTCATTATGATCCAGAAACAGGTTTAGTTTATATTTCAAAAGATCTGTTTGGAAACACTGCCGGTAATGTTCAGGTACAGTTTCTACAGGCTGTATCTCAGTCGACCGCAAAACTGTCATCTGAAGTTAATTATACTACAACTGACAGCAGAACGGTAAAAGAAGGAAGCAGAAATGTTGACAGTTTTAATTTTGAAACAAATGTCAAAACTGAGAAGGATCTAGATAAAACTGAATTAACAGTTTCTGTTAACGGTTTACCGACAAGCAACTACAGTTATGACTCTGAAAGTGGTGTAATAACAATTCCGCAGTCATCTACTGCAGTACAGTCAGTAAACGTTGATGTTGATAAAAAATCACCGATAGCAAAACTGGCGGATAAATTTCTAAATATCACTAATGTTGAAGCCTTTTCAATGGATGAGATGGGATGTGCAGGAACTGTAGATGTTCCAGACGGTGTAGGTCCCGGGTGGAGCGGTCAGATATCTTTGTATAAGGCGTATGCTTCTGACTGGAAAAATGCAACACTGCCTGTTTATGGTTTAACAACCGGTGAAAGAGATCTTATGAATACGATCTATTACGGAGGTCAGTTAGACTATAATAAACTGTATTATCAGAATACCGCTATGTATTTAGGGATCTGGATTCAGGGTGGTGTCGATACAGTGACAGGTATATCGCATAACAGTTTCTGGAACTGGACAGCAGAAAATGTAACAGGTGCAACACAGCTAGATGCATGGTTGAGATTACAGTGTACACATCTATCTAATCCGGATACCGGTAAAGGAGGGGAATGGAAAGATGAAATGATCAATGTTCGTGTACTTGATAAAACAGGTGATGAAATCGTTGTAGGATTCTTGACTAAACGAGCAAATAGTCAGTCTGGAGCAGGCATTGCGAAATTCAAAATAAAACCAAAAAAAGGTGATTTGAATATTATTAAAGTAAATGGAAATCCTGAACTGACAGCTGGAAACGACTGCTATTCATTAGCTGGTGCAGAATATCAGTTGAGAGACGGAAGCGGGAATACAGTTGCAACACTAATCACTGATATAAACGGCAATGCGAGTGTTTCAGGTATCAATGCAGGTAATTATACACTTGTTGAAACAAAAGCATCACCGGGCTTCGAACTTAATACAGAGCATACATCTGTTACTATCAACGCAGGTCAGACTACTACACTGAACGGTGTAGGATGTCTTGTTGAACAGCCAGCCAATGACCCTGTTTCCATATCGGTAATAAAAGCTGATAAAGAAAATAGTAAACCAATTGCTCAGGGCAACGCTTCTTTAGAGGGTGCAGAATTTACGATTAAATTTTACAACGCTCTTTATGATAAAGTATATGATTTACCTGAGAAAGCAACTAGGACTTGGGTTGTGAAAACGGTGTGGAATAAATATGCTAATGCATATATCGCGAGTTTAATGAGCAAAGAAAGTATTGTTAGTGAAAAAAGTGATGAACTTTATTATCAGGATGGATTGGCTACTTTACCAATAGGAACTATGACTATTCAGGAAACCAAGGCGCCTGAAGGTTATTTATTGGAAGGAGCAGTTTTAGAAGATAAGGATGGAAAAACTGAAAATATTGATAATGGTGTTTTCATTACTCAAATAAAGCAAAATGGAGATACTACGTCTGTTGTTGCAGGTAACTTCCCTATTGTTAAAGATGAGGTAAAAAAACATCATATTGAAATCGAAAAAGTTGCTCTGGATCAGGAAGGCAATACTACACCTTTGAATGATGCAGAATTTACTATCAAATTAAAGAATGATGTGACTGAAAACGGATGGGACAGTGCAGAAACATATGATGTTGCAACTACAGCAAATATTGATGGAAAAGACGGACATGCAGTTACTAAGGACCTGCCTTTCGGTACATATATCGCCAGAGAAACAGTAACTCCTGCCGGTTATGTACAGGCTGATGATTTTGAGTTTACTATTAATGAAGATATAAGTGAAACTTCTAAGGTACAGCATTTTACTGTTACTGATGTAGAAACACATATCAGACTTTATAAATATGATATTGAAACCCAAGCTCCGCTTAGAAATGCTGAATATTTGATTTTTAATGAAACTACGAATCAGGAAGTTGTTCGTTACAAAACAAATGATGAAGGTATTATTGATCTTTATAAATTAGACAACAGCTGTGTTTATTATGCTCAGGAGATAAAGGCACCTAACGGATATGAGATCAATGATAAAAAATTCTATTTTGAATTCGACGGTGACGGCTATGTTCATATTTCTGATATGAATGATCCGGATGTTGATAGAAATATCTTCGATATAAACGACAAAGGAGATATGACTATCTCTTTAAGCAATAAATTAAAATGGTTCAAGCTCAATCTTAATAAAGTGAATGACCTTGATAAAAAACTGGCTGGTGCTGAATTTACATTGTATAAAAATGCTGACTGTACCGATGAGGAAACGAAGGGAATTACTGATGATAACGGAAACTTATTATTTGACAAAGTTGAAGTGGGTACTTATTGGATTAAAGAAACAAAAGCCCCTGCGGGCTACAGGAAGCTTCCTGATCCAATAAAAGTAGAATTTAAGTGCATTGATGGAGTACATACATTTCTGGTCAATGACAAAGCCATAAGTGATACTGAAGGTGACTACAGTATGACAGTTGAAAACGGATGGTATGTAGGAAATATGACAGTCGTAAATATGCGCGGCTCAAAACTGCCTGCGACAGGTTCTAAGGGAACAGTAATTCTTACTGGCGCAGGAATTTGTTTATGCCTTGCAGGTCTTATGTATAAAAGAAAAAAGAAAACGGATAAATAAGGGGAAAATAACAATATGGAGATGAAAAAGAATTTAAGAAAGGCAGTGATTTCATTTTTAGCTGTTTCAACAGCTTTTTCTGGAGCTTTAGTTACTGCTTCTTTAGCTGCTCCAGACAATAATCTAATTACATCAGTTAGTGCTAAAGAGCAGGGTCGCATCACTATTAGAGCAAATGATGGTGATAATGGTGAAGTACAGTCTCTAGTAGGAAAAAAATTTAATATTTACAAGATTTTCGACGCTGAAAATTCAGCTGGTATGGAAAGTATCAATTACACTATGAATCCAGCTTATGAAAACGCACTGAAAAAAGTTACCGGAAAAGATACTGAGTACAGCATAATTGATTACATTCAGACAATGAACAATAATACGGTAATCAATAATGTGGAAGCTCCACAGTTAAATGAAAGCAGATACTCTAATTTCAGATATTTTATCGAAGATTTGAGAAATGAGATTGTTGCAGAAAAAGCAGATCCAACAATGACGGTAACTGTTCCTGAAACAGCTAAAGCAAGTTATACGATGGATGTTGATTTTGGATGGTATGTTGTGGATGAAATTACATCAGTTGAGGGTACTCACAGTGCTTCTTCTTTGTGTATGGTAAATACAGCAAACCCGGATGTGTTTATCAATATCAAGAGTGATTTTCCAGTAATCCAGAAGCAGATCAGAGAAGATGATGGCAGAGGGAGTATTGGGAGCAATAAAGACGGATGGAATGATGTCGCTGATTTTGAGATAGGTCAAACTGTTCCTTATCGTTATTTAACTTACGTTCCTAATATGAACGGTTATTCTTCTTATTATTTTTCAATGCATGACAGGATGGACGAAGCATTGACTTTTAACCCTGAAAGCGTAGCTGTTAAAATTGGTGATAAGACTCTAGTTAAAGATGCAGATTATAAAGTAGTTACTGAAGGGATTCCTTCAGATGAAACCTTTCAAATTCAGATTACTGATCTAAAGGCAACTGTAAATAAATATTTCTACCCTGAATTTAACGGTTCAGTACCTGAAACTGAAAAATTCTATGGACAGAAAATAGTAGTAGAATACAATGCAACTCTAAATGAAAACGCATCAAATGATACAGGACGCCCCGGTTTTGAAAATGATGTTAAATTAGAATATTCTAATAATCCTGATTCTGACGGTATTGGTCAAACCGGGGAAACTCCTTGGGATACAGTAGTCTGCTTTACATTTAGAATGAATGGAGTAAAAGTAAATGATCAGGATCCTGAAGTTAAACTTGAAGGTGCGAAATTCCGTCTTTACAGTGACAGCTCATGTACAAAAGAGGTATATGTTAAGGAAGCAGCCAATGGTGACGGTTACACGGTAATTAACCGCGACAGTGTTAAAGGCGATGAAGCACCTGCTGAAGCTGTAGAAATGATTTCAGATGAAAATGGTATTTTCAATATTGTTGGATTGGACAGCCAAACGTATCATTTAAAGGAAACAAAAGCCCCTGCGGGCTATCGCTTATTAAAAGATCCAATCAAAATCACTGTGAAAGCAACTTATAGTGATGAAAATAGAGAAAACTATGTAAAGGGAGACGGAGCGACAGATAAGACTTTACAAAAATTAGAAGCTGCTGCTCATTTTAAAGAATTCTATACTGGTGCATTTACTGAATATGACAGCAGTTTAACAACCGATATCGAAACCGGAACATTAAATATTAAAGTTGTCAATAAAGTAGGTTCTAAACTGCCGGCAACAGGTTCTTCTATGACTCTGTTATTAACAGTGACTGGTACTGGCTTAATGGCAGCTGCTTTAATTAAGAGAAGAAAAGAAGCTGTGGAATAATGAAGTTCCGCAGGTTTTTAAAAAAAGAAATAGTGATCTTTGCAGCAGGATTGGCAATGATATGCTACCCTGCTGTTTCTAATTATTTTGAATCCATAGAACGTTCGAATCTTATAGCTACTTATGACAGTACCTCCTCTAATTTAAGCAGCACTCAAAAAGAAAATATGCTAAACGATGCATACAGATGGAATGAAGAGCTGTATCTTAAACAGAAAGGAATATCTGTAGAAGGCAGTCTTAATTATAATGATGTTCTAAATATTGGAAACGGGATAATAGGCAGTGTTGAAATACCACAGATTATAGTAAATATACCGGTTTATCACGGGACAGAAGAGGCTGAACTTAATGCCGGTGCAGGACATGTTGCAGATTCGTCTTTACCTGTTGGAGGCGAAAATACCCATACAGTTATAACCGGGCATAGCGGTCTTCCGTCAAGTAAATTGTTTACTCGGCTTGATGAACTGAAACAGGGAGAACAGTTTTACATAAGGGTGCTTGATAAAACACTCGCTTATAAAATAGATAAGATTGAAACAGTTCTTCCTGAAAATGCAGAATATGAAATTGAAGATGGGAAAGATCTAGCTACTCTGGTAACCTGTACGCCGTTTGGATTAAATACCCACAGGCTGATGATTACAGGGCATAGAATACCATACAATCCAGAAGTAAAAAAACAAACAGATTCTAAAATACCTTCATATCATGAAGCTGCGATATACATTATACCGGCATTATTTATCACAGTAGGTATTATTATTTTTATAAAGAAGAAGGGAGCGAGAACAGATGCTTAAAAAATTGCTTATTATATCAGCTATAATTTTTTCTGCAGGTACAGGCATTGGCAGTGTTTCTGCTTACAGAGAAACAGGTTCAATTGCTGTTTCTCTTGAAGAAGGTGTAAAAGGTACATCTGTCAAAGATGTTGAATTTGAGTTGATTCAAGTCGGAAATATCGTTGACGGAGTATATGAATATACAGAAGATTTCTCAGATGAAAAAACTGACTTGAATAAAATTGAAACATCAGATGAACTTGGAAAATTAGCAGTCAAATTAGACAGTTATGCTGATAAAAATGATATTAAAGGTGATTTCTTAAAAACCGACTCAAAAGGATATTTAAAATTTTCTGATTTGGAAGTGGGAATTTATTTATTGAGAGTCAGTAATTATGCTAAATATGAGTATGTTGAAGCAACACTGATTACAGTTCCGACATATAATGAAGATGTTCAGAATTCAATGAATTTTGATATTACGGTTATCCCTAAACATACCCCTTTCAAAGTATCGGTATCTAAACAGGATATAACCGATCATAAAGAATTGGAAGGTGCTCATCTTCAGATAACCGACGAAAAAGGAAATATTGTGGATGAATGGGTATCTGGAAAAGAACCGCACATGATTCAGAATTTATTCTGTAATCACACTTACACATTGACTGAAACTATTGCACCAAAGAATTATAAAGTAGCACAGTCAATTAACTTTAAAGTTGAAGAATCGGGCAAAATTCAAAAGGTAGTAATGTATGATGAATTACTGCCGGTAAAAGTTAAAACAGGTGATAATACAAATATTGGAATATATGCTGTTGCTGGACTGGTAACTGCAGTCCTGTTAGTAATGTTTGCATTTAAAAAGAAAAGAGGAAACTAAGAAGTTGCGATTCCGGACAAATGTCCGGAATTTTTGAAAGAAGAGTTTATCGGAAAAATGATAAATAGAAGCTTAACAGCTGAAGGGAGTGATGTGTTTGAAGTTAAAAGGAAGAATTAATAGAACTTTATTAGTTATATTCATTGTCTTGAATTTATTCTTTACTGTTGGTTGTACAAAAACATATACTATGAATGACGTAAACTTTAAAAAAGACTTAATAATAGATCTAAACAGTAAATCATCACTATTTACCCTGATTCATGATATTGATGGAATCAAACCAACAAAGGAGAACATAAAAAATAACACCTTTTCTTTTCGTAATATTAGTATTAAATATGATAATTTTGATACTTCAAAAGAAGGAATATACAATGTTACTTTTTCAACAAATGATCCTGATACTAAATCATTTACAAAGTTGATAGAAGTTGCAGACATATCTAAACCTAGAATCAAGCTAAGGGAAAATAAAATTACTGTATTTTCTGATGAAATTGATTCAATAGATTATTATAAATATGTATCTTACAGTGATAACAGCAGTGATGAATTAACATGCATTATTGAGAGTGATGAAGTTAAAAACAAAGCTGGAGAATACGAAGTATTAATAAAGGTATATGATAAGGCAAAAAACACTGCTAAGAAGAAAATAAAGGTTATAGTTAAGGAAAGATCTGCTGAATCACAGATTCAGACATCTAAGGATAATGACAGTTCTGGTGATAGAGATGATCGACATGATGCTGTTGATGAGGGCAGTTCAAGTAATCATAAATCTGAAAATAATTCTTCAAATAATTTTGCTGATAGACCATCTGCTACTAATCCTTCACAATACAATAAGTATTTTTCTGGAAATTCAATTGATATATATAATGCTGCTTGTAGCTATGCTGAATCTATTTATAGTAGCGGCAAAGCAAAGGGATATGAAGTAATGCCGGATGGAAGTGGTTTTAATGTTACGTTTAGTTGATTTCGGACATTTGTCCGAGATTTTTTGATTAAATAAATTATTGAACTGTAGGCAATTCTAGGATTATTTTTTTACGCATAGAGAATAACTGTTGAGCAAAGTTATAAAATTAATTTATAGTTAAAAAAGGAGTATGACTATGGATATGGAGTTTGATGAAAACAGGCTGAGAATGATTCAGCAGCGGTTAAAGGAAGAAAGTGTAAAAATTGAATATAATGAATTGAATGACACATTTGACATTATAAATGCTGATGGAAAAACACTTGAGCAAGTTGAACGCACTGATTTTGATATTATAGGAAGAGCTTCAGTGGAAGATACAAAAGTCAGTAGACACATTCCTATCGACAATAAAGCTTATGAATATCTGGAAAAATTAAAGAAAATGAGTACTGAAGAATTAGAAGAAGAAAAAAGACATATCTTTAATAATATGTTTGATTTAGGTGATGATTTAAATGGTAACAATTTAGCTTTCCGCGATCTGGAGTTGGCATTAATAACCGGTAGAGATTTAGATGGTTATGATATTCCAAATGATACTCCAGCTGAACGTATTGCTGAAGAAAAACAAATTAATGAGAGAAATGAAGGAGATAGTAATGATATCGAGAGATAGTACTGAAATCAAAGCATCAAAAAAAATGCTTTATTTATCTATATTATGTATTTCTTTGATTTTGTTAGCAGTGATTATATCTTATACCCCACTGATTCGAATCTACTGGATAAACTGGTTAGATCTTTTAATTTTATCTAATACAGTTAATTTAATAATTATTTCGTTGGTTTTAGCGATAATATATAGAATTGAAGTGAAAATCATTCAAAAGAAAATCGATGACTTTAATAATAAACTAGGAGGTAAGTAGAATGAATGAAGAACAAATAGTAAAAGAATCCCTTTCTACTTTCTATCGGTTATTCTTTGATTTTATTCCTCAAGTGATGAGCGATTTAAAACATGGTATAAATTATGTCAAGCAAAGTACTCAAAATCATACATACAGGGGTGTAAAAGGGAGACGATTTGACAGCGAAAGTACATTCATTTTAGAAAATAAAGCACGTAATGGTGGAAGAGCCCCAGAAATTAAGTCTACGACCGTAAAAAGTGGTAGAAAAGATTTAAAAATGCTTGTTAAGGCATGTAAAAATCGTGGTGTTGATGTATATATTCGTGAAAAACCCAGCAATTTTGATAGTTTAGTCAGCAGGTACAACTCTAATGACAATTTGTCTATTAGAGAAAGAGAAATGCTGGAGGCATTTTGTGATTTTGATAAGTATGGTGCAATCACCAATATTCATGGTGACGGCGGTGTTTTAATGTTTAAAGCAGAAGACCTTCAGCAAGTTGAGGAAGCTGTTAAAGATGTTGATCAGAAATCATTAAATATTCAAAGAAGAAAACAAAAAGCAAAAGAAAGATTGAAAAAACAACAAAACCAAAGAAATACAAAAGTCAAATCTAGAGATGAATATATTAAATAATTCCGGACATTTGTCCGGTTTTTTAAGAAAGGAGCAGGTGTTATGGAAGATTTCATCATTATTCTAGTTATCGTAGTAATAGGTTTTGTCTTTGTAGGCTGCAAAGCTTTAAGGGAAATAAGGAAAAATGAAAAAAGTAAAAAGAAGTAATTCTATTCAATGTAGGTTATTTGTTGGTATGGATGGTACTTTGAACTATTTTAATAACAATATTGAATCCATAGATGCTATGTACTCTAAGGGATACTTTAGTGAACTTGAGCCAATGCGCCAGGTTGTTGATGCAATCAAAGAGTTTTTAAAGCATGATAAAGAAGTGTACATTCTTACCAGCATTGTTGCCAGTCCGTATGCTTTAGCGGAAAAAAAGGAATGGCTTGATAAATTTCTACCGGAAATAGATAGTAATCATATAATTTTTGTTCCCTACGGCAAGGATAAGACAAAGTACATTGATGGCGAAATCAGGAAAACTGACTTTTTATTGGATGATTACGATCATAATTTGATCAGATGGAGTAAAAAAGGTACTTCTATTAAATTGGTTAATAATTTAAATGACAAAGGAGGCTGGGATGGTGAAAAGATATATTATAACGATTACTATCTTGGGATTGCTTATTCTATTAGATCAATCCAAAATAAAAGCATTTTAAAAGAAATGATGTACAACAAAAATTTATTCATAGAGTACTCTTCTGGAGATAGACATATATTTTTAGAAAAAAGAAATGCTATAAAGAAGGAAAGTAAATCTTCTGTTAAAAGAAATAATCGAAGACGTGATATAGAGCGTTAATTCTGGACATTTGTCCGTTTTTAATGAGGTGATTATTATAGAGATTAAATATAAGAAGCTAACAACTGTAATTTTTTGTATTGCAGCACTGGCTTTATTTATTGTAGGTAATCAGTTTGGCCTGTATTACCAGTATTTATTAACTAATGGCAGTACATTGCCAATGATTATTTTTGATACGCTGTTTGGACTGTTCAAGAGCTTTAAATACGTTAGTTTAGGGAATAGTAATTTATTTTCATTTTCTTGCGGATTCGTATTAACTGCATGCATTTTTGGTGTGGCTCTATACAAAATATCTTCCCGTAAAAACTATCGTTCAGGCGAAGAATATGGCTCTGCCGAGTATGGTGATGTATTCGAATTAAAAAAGGAATATACTGATGAAGATAATTCTAATAATATGATATGTTCTAAAAATGTTCATATATCAATGGATACTAGAAAAACTTTCTTAAATAACAATATTTGTGTTATTGGTGGTTCGGGTTCTGGTAAAACTCGTTTTTTTAATAAACCAAACATTCTTCAAATGAAATGTAATTATGTTGTTACTGATCCAAAGACTTCACTTATCAGGGAAACAGCTAATGCATTTTATGAAAATGGTTATGATGTTAAAATTATGGATTTTATAAATACACATAATTCTATGCATTATAACCCTTTTGTTTATATTCAAAAACCATTGGATGTCTATAAATTCGTTAATAATTTGGTAGCAAATACTAAAGATCGAACTAAATCAGCCGGTGGAGACGACTTCTTTGAAAAAGCGGAGATAGCACTGCTGACAGCGTGCTGTTTTTTTGTTATGGCTGTTGGTGATCCTGACGAAAGAAACATTAATACTGTTATGGATTTGATTGACATGGCAGAAGCAAGTGAAGAAGATGAAAAAATGAAATCAGCATTGGATATCGTTTTTGAAGACTTGGAAGAAGAAATAAATGTCAGATTAGAGAAAGCTGGTGATAATGCTTATCAGCTTAAAAATAATTATGATTATTTAGCGGTTCGCCAGTATGCATTGTATAAAAAAGCAGCAGGGAAAACGGCTAAGTCAATCTTGATCTCAGTAGGGGTTAGAATGGCACCGTTTAATTTACCGGAAGTAAGAGAATTAATGGGGGATGACACTGTTGATCTTTATTCTATTGGTAACCCAAAAAAAGATAAAACCGGTAACTTAATTAAAACAATACTATATATTGGTATTTCTGATAGTGATAAGTCATTAAACTTTATCCCTGCTATTATGTATCAGCAGTTATTTGATATTTTATATGCTCAGGCTGATAGTACATCGAGCGGGAGGCTACCTATTCATACGCGTTTTATTCTTGATGAATTTGCAAATATTGGTCAAATACCTGATTTTGAGGTGAAGATTGCAACTATGCGTTCTCGTGAAATATCAGTTAATGTCATACTGCAGAACATGGCTCAATTGAAAAAAACTTATAAAGATGACTGGGAAACAATTTTTGGGAATTGTGTGCGCCCAGAAGTCGCCAGCGCATTATAAATTCGGCGGCGTGGTATTTATGGAATACTGCCTTTAGCAAGCAGTAGGAAAAAGTATCAAGTGATGAAAAAACCACAGCCTATTATTCTACAACTTATCCGAGAGGGGAAACCCGAAGGGGAGTGTAGCATGTTGTCGCTTTTGTCAATGGATAAAAGCCTGAATGATAAGGTACTAATCCTGTGTATCTGAAAATTCAAGAATAAAAATTCGTGTATGAGGTACAAAGCTAAACTGCCTGAACGATAGCCAGAGTGGGGGAATCCGCACTCCGCATACGAAAAGGATTGAAACGTATGCTATTCCATGTTGGTTTCATTTCGCAGTTATGAAAGCAAGCGATACTCATGGAAGGACAACCGCAAGACAGCGGGTAAATGGCGAAAGTCGGTGCCGACAACACGAAACGCTAATTCCATAAATACTAACTGGGGATGACCTAAACCTGGTAACGGGCATGGTCACACAGCTCCCATAGTAGTCTGAGACGTTAATGACGTTCACATGGCGAAGGGGAACAGCTTATTTACTAATACGATATGAAAGGACGGTGCGAGAGGCATTGAGAAATCCAATCCAAGTATTAAGTAGTTTGACGGAAAAGTCAAAGAATGAATCTTACAGGTTTCAAAGATTATACCGGAATCTGTACAATCCAGAGTTCTATTGGCTTGCATATAAAAACATATATGCAAACACAGGCAGTATGACTGCCGGTGCAGATGGAACTACTATTGATGGCATGAGTGACGAAAGAATCCAAAGGATTATTGAATCCATGCGAGATAAAAGTTACCTGCCAAAACCTGCACGCAGGGAATATATTGCTAAGAAAAACAGTAATAAAAAGCGTCCGTTGGGAATCCAGTCGGGCAATGACAAACTGGTGCAGGAAGTAGTGAAGATGATTTTAGAAAGCATTTATGAGTCTGTGTTTAAGAAAACATCTCATGGGTTCAGACCAAACAAAAGCTGTCAGACAGCATTATACCAGATACAGAAAACCTTTACGGGAACGAACTGGTTTGTTGAGGGCGATATACACGCCTGCTTCGACAGTTTTAATCACCACACAATCATCAGATTGCTGAGAAAACGTATTGATGATGAAATGTTTCTACAACTCATCTGGAAATTTCTAAAAGCAGGCTATATGGAGCAATGGACGTACAATCGGACATACAGCGGAGTACCGCAGGGTTCAGGTGTCAGTCCAGTGCTTGCAAATGTGTACCTTCACGAATTAGATAAATTTATGGAGGAATATGCACAGAAATATAACCGAGGAAAGAAGAAACAAATGAACTCCGACTACAAGAAAGTTGTCAAAAAGGCATCCTATTATAGATGTATGGGCAAAAAGAAGTGGGCGGATTTATCTCCAGAAGAACGCTGGGAACGCAATAAACATTTGAAAATGCTTGAAAAGCAAACACGACAGCTAACTCCGACCGAACCTTTGGATGAGACGTATAAACGGATTCAGTACACCCGATACGCTGATGATTTCATCATTGGAGTAATTGGGAGCAAAGCGGACGCAGAACAGATGAAAGCTGACGTCGGCAGATTTCTCAGGGAAGAACTGGATTTGGAAATGTCCGAAACCAAAACCAAAGTTACGCATACAGGAGACAGATCCAGATTTTTAGGCTATGACATTACGGTATCCAGAAGTCAGGATTTAAAGAAATCCGCAGGAGGATACAAAATCAGAAGCAATGCAGGAGTGGTGAAATTACTTGTACCCAGAGAAAAATGGGTGGGAAAGTTACTGGAATATCATGCAATCAAAATCAAGATTAACGAAAACGGAAAAGAAAGATTTGTAGCCCTACACAGAGGAAAACTGGTAAATCAAAGCGATATAGAGATTCTGGCAAGATATAATGCGGAAGTTCGTGGACTTTACAACTATTATGCCATAGCAAATGATTCCTTCAAGATAGGCAGATTTGCCAATCTTATGAAGTACAGTATGTACAAGACATTTGCCTGTAAGTATAAAACAAATGTTCACGAAATCAAGCGCAGATATTGTGTTGGAGGTCTGTTTACAATCGCATACGATACCAGAGCAGGAAGGAAAATCACGACCTTTTACAGAGACGGGTTTAAGCGAAAAGAATCAGCTACGAAGTTTGACAATGTGAGCGAGCTTCCGCAGTTCTCAAAATACGCTAAAACCAACACTCTGAAACAGAGAGTGGAACGCCATACCTGTGAACTTTGTGGAAAGGATTGCAGAAATCTGGAAATCCATCAAGTAAAGAAACTAAAAGACTTAAAGGGCAATGCGGAGTGGGTACTCCTTATGCGCAAAAGGAGACGGAAAACTCTTGTGGTATGCCCTGAATGTCATAAACTGATTCATTCTTAATACCGTAAATATAATAAGCGGAAAGCCGTATACATCGAGAGGTGTACGTGCGGTTTGGGAGGGAGGGGACGCAAGTCCTGCAAAGGATGAGCTGAACCTTACCTCATGATACCACTTTGTTTTTAGGCGGCAAAGAATATTCAACGCTGGAATACTGTTCAAAAATGATTGGAAATGGCACTTTTGATTATCAGACAATATCTGAGACGAAAGGATCCAATCCAACTTATACGATAGGTAATCAGCTTATCAATCGTGCTCTACTCGATCCTTCTGAAATAGGAAGATTGAAAAGGGATGAGTGTTTAGTTTTAATCCGTGGACTTCAGGTTTTTAAGGATAAAAAATATCCTCTGCATGATCACGAAAATATTAAATTTACGACTGATGCTTCAGATGATGCTGCAGCAGAGTCGAATTATTTCACAGATGAGAAAATCAATGGACTGTTGAAATCAGCTAAAGAAATATCACCATACTGTTATTCTGATTTAGAAGAAAATGAAGAAGATATTTTACCTGTAAATGAAGGTGATATATACACTAGTGGTTATATAGCAGGACGATCTAAAATCATTGATTTTAGTACGACAAATTAAATAAAAGGAGATCAAAAATATGGAAACATTTAATGAAGCACTGAGTTTAGCTCAAAAAGGAGTTATCGCATTTGGAACGTTCTGGGTTATTTGGGGGCTGATAGTTCTTGGGAGCGGTCTGAAAGATAAAACAGCACCAGATATTAAACAAGGAATTGGACAAATTGTTGGTGGAGCAGTTATTATCCTTGCTGGAGCATTAGTTAGTAATATTAATATGTAAATATAAATTCCGGACAAATGTCCGGAATTTTTGAAAGGAGTTAAATTTAATGATATATGTTCCTGTACCAAAAGAAATTAAAGAATATGAAAAAAAGGTATTTCAATCAATGACATTAAGGCAGGTGATTTGCCTTTTTGTTGGAATTGTCGCAGGAGTAGGAACTTACTTTTTGACAAAAGACATTATTTCAAAAGATATAGCATCATATCTGGTAATGTTAATTGCGATACCCTTTATTTTACTAGGCTGGATCCAGGTGGATGGTATACCTTTTGATAAATTTCTCAAGATATGGATGAATCATTATATGCATAAGCAGATACTTTTATATGATAATGAAATTGAATTTAAAAGAAAGGATAATGACAGTGAAAAACATATTTTCTTTAAAAAGAGCAAGTACAAACGAAGAAAAAAAATCAAAGAAAACTTCTAAGAGAAAACTACGTTCTATTAAACGAACAACGCAAAATCACATAGATTATGATGTAATGATGAAAAATGGAATTTGTTATATTGGCGATGATGTTTATTCTGCTGTTCTAAAGTTTACAGATGTAAATTATCAGATTGCAAGAAACGACGATCAGGAAGCGATTTGGACTAAATATATGGAGATTCTTAATTCACTGGGAAGTGAAAGTGGTATTCAGTTAGTAATTCATAATCATACGGTCGATGAAGAAGATTTTGAAAAAAACGTTCTAATGAAATCCAAAGGAGACAATTTAGACAATGACAGGATCGAATTTAACAAGGTTTTGAGAACAAATATAAATATGGGTACAAACAATATAGTTACAGATAAGATGTTCGTTTTCACAAGTAAAATGGATGATTTAGATGAAGCTATAAAAGATATCAATTTTAAAGGAAGAGAATTTGAAGACAGATTTAAAGAACTTGGCTGTGATGCGTATATCATGGATGGTCGTGAACGACTTGAAACGATTAATAATATGTTTAATCCTGCAAAGCCGTTTTATTTTGACTATAGCAAAGTAAACGATACTTTCACTTCTAAAGATGCTATAGCGCCATCTTCGTTTGATTTTACTAAAAAAGACAGATTTATGATTGGTGATAGATATTGCCGTTGTTTATGGTTAAAAAACTACTCAACTGAATTGTCAGATAAATATATCAATGATTTAACTAAGATTGAACATAATCTGGTTATCTCTTTTCATATGAAATCAGTTGTCCGCGGTGAAGAACTTCCACTCATAAAATCAAATATAGCGGGTATGGAATTACAGAAAATGGAAGAGCAGAAGAAAGCACTTCGCGAGGGTTATGATCCGGAAATGATTCCTATGGAATTAAAATATTCATTAGAAAGTGCATATGATTTATTACATGATGTACAGTCAATGGACCAACGTTTATTCATCTGTCAGTTTTTTATCATGTTAAATTGTGAAACTGAAAAAGAATTGGAAGATGTCACTAAACAGGTACTTACCAGAGCAAAAAAATACTCGACTGAAATGGTTGTTTTAGACTATCAGCAGGAACAGTGTATGAATGCTTGTCTGCCGTTAGGACAAACTAAAGTTTATGCTGGATCTGGTGGTAAGGGAAGAACCCTCACTTCACCAGTTTGTGGTATATTAATACCTTTTACTTCCCAAGAGTTAATGATGAAAGGTGATAGTTTATATTATGGGCTCAACCCTACCACTAATAACTTGATTATGGCTAATAGAAAAGACCTGGATAATGCTTCTGGATGGGTATTGGCAAAACCCGGTTCGGGTAAATCATTTGCTACCAAACGCGAGATAATGCAGGTTATTTTAAACACTGAAGATGATGTTGTTATTATAGATCCTGAAAAGGAATATAAGATGCTGATTGAAAGATATAATGGTTCTTATATTAATGTATCTACTACTTCAGGTGTATTTTTCAATCCATTTGATGGAGACGATACTGAGACTAATTTTCTATCAGAAAAAGCGGAGTTCTTGCAATCTATGATGGCCCATATCATGTGTGTTGATAATTTATCTCCTCAGTATGTATCTATCATAGATAGAACCTTAAGAGAGCTATGGGCAAAATATGAAGACAAGGTAATTAAAAATAAAGGTGTAGAAATAAAAAAACCAAGTCTTGATGATTTTGCTGATTTATTAGCTGAACAAAATATACCGGAAGCTGAGTCACTGGCTCTTGCGCTTGGGATTTATACTAAAGACGGCACATACAATCTATTTTCAAAAGCTTCAAACATAAATATGAATAATCGTTTAATAGCGTTTAATATTAGGGATTTGAGTGAAGGGTTAAAAACCTTAGGTATGTTTGTTATTCTGGAAACGCTATGGAGCCGAATTAAAAGGAACTTTGAAGCTGGGAAGCGTACATGGATATTTATAGATGAAATTTATTTAATGTTTGCAAACGATTACTGTATTAACTTCTTTTATACATTGTGGAAACGTGCCAGAAAATATGGTGCTATTTTAACAGGTATCACACAAAATGTAGAGGTGCGCCCAGATAGGGCATTGTGTAAAGTAGCGTAGGTGCTACCGCTTATGATAGTGAGCGAATCAACTCACCTTACCGACTTGGTGGAAACACCATACGGGAACATCGCATGGTGAGAAAGGGGTTAGTCACCAAAAGGCTTTAGGTGCGACTGTACTCCAATGATAAGAAGATATGAGGATTAGATTGTATTTATCGAATGTGAGGTTCGAGTTTCTGTTTTTTGCAGATATGGGAATAAGCCTTGAAACCCATACCATAACACTGTTTTATCATCTTCGACGGTAAGACAACTATCATCATGTTATGGAACAGGCGTGAGAACACGTCATAAAGAACCGAAAGCAGGTCCGACAATCTTCGCAAACCTATACACAATGTTAACTGGGGATTACCTAAGTCAGGCTCATTTGTCTGATATGGTAACGGAAGCTCCATAGTAGTCCGAGGGCGTTAATGGCGTCTACATGGCGAAGGGAGCTAGTTAGTAACATCTAAAATTGTAAGAATGAAAGGGAGGAGAAACCTCAATGAAACCAACATCGGAGATTTTAGAACGTATCGCAAAAAGTTCTAAAGAACACAAAGACGGCGTATTCACAAGGCTGTACAGATATTTGCTGCGTGAAGATATTTATTATGCCGCCTACCAAAAACTCTATGCAAACAGAGGTGCAACAACAAAAGGTATTGATGATGATACCGCAGACGGATTCAGCGAATTATATATTAAGGAACTAATCCAGGATTTACACAACGGAACATACAGGGCGAATCCCGTAAGGCGCGAATATATCCCGAAGAAAAATGGGAAAAAGCGTCCATTGGGAATACCGTCCTTTAGGGACAAGCTCTTGCAAGAAGCTGTCAGAATGATACTGGAAGCAATCTATGAGCCAATTTTTCACGACCACTCCCACGGTTTCAGACCTAATAGGAGCTGTCACACAGCACTACGTCAGATTTCTTCTGACTTCACAGGCGTTGTATGGTTTATAGAGGGCGATATAACAGGCTGTTTTGATAATATCGACCACGAAATACTGATTGATATTCTTGCAAGAAAAATTAAAGACAGCAAATTTTTGAACATTATCCGTCAGTTTCTGAAAGCGGGGTATGTAGAGAACTGGAGATACAATAAAACGTACAGTGGTACTCCACAGGGCGGTATCTGTTCTCCGATACTTGCAAATATTTATCTGAATGAATTAGACCAAAAGTTTGAAGAAATCAAGAAGAGATTTGACAAGCCAAGAGACATCCGACATGAGAAAACACCCGAATATAGGGAAGTGGATAATGAGATGAAGAAAATATCTTACTGGGTTGACCATACAGAAGATGTTAATGAAAGACGAGAATTAATTGACAAGTATAAACATCTGAAAAAGGAAATCCACAAGATACCATGCCATCCACAGACAAACAAGAAATTTACGTTTGTACGCTATGCCGATGATTGGTTGGTGGGAGTGTGTGGAACAAAGGAAGAATGTATTGCACTTAAAATGGAAATAGCGGAATATCTGAAGAATGAGCTGAAATTGACGCTTAGTGAAGAAAAAACACTGATAACGCATAGCTCTGAAAAGGTACGCTTCTTAGGATATGATATTTGTGTCTGGAGAAGTCAGGAAATAAAGGGTTATAAAATGAAAAACGGAAAGTGGCGAAAGTCACGTTCCTTACACCTCAAAGTTGCTCTTACAATTCCTCATATCGAAAAGATAGAGAAATTTATGTTTGCAAAGAAAGCCATTATTCAGACAGAAGATGGCAGATTTAAGCCAGTCCACAGGACAGCACTTTTAAATCAGTCTGACAGTGAGATTGTAGAACAGCACAATGCGGAAATGAGAGGATTGCTGAATTATTATAATTTAGCGGTTGATTACCATACCCTTGATTATTTCTGCTATTTAATGGAATACAGCTGTTTAAAAACGATTGCTAACAAGCATAAGTCGTCAATCCACAAAATTATCAGACAGTACAAAGACGGAAAAACATGGTCTGTTCCCTATGAAACAAAAGAAGGAACAAAAAGAGTGCGTCCTGTCAAAATCGCTGACTGTAAAAGAGGCGAGGCTAGTGACATCGTGTTCCAAAGGACAAAATTCAACTGGAAATCCACAATCAGACAAAGGTTAAATGCTGGCGTTTGTGAATTATGTGGTAAAAAGCATGCAGATTTATATGAAGTGCATGTGATAAGAAATTTAAACGAATTGGGTAGTTCTGATTGGGAATTGGCTATGAAAGCTAAGCGTAGAAAAACGTTAGTGGTTTGTAGTGATTGTCATAGAAGAATCCATAAATAAGCGATATGTGAATTACTAATGGGGAGCCGGATACATGGAGACGTGTAAGTCCGGTTCCGAGGGAGGGTGTAGGAAACCTGTTGCTTATGCAATAAGGCGCCTTTGCCCTACCCTACGATCTTCTTCACAATGAAAAGATTGGAACTTTGCTTTCGAATTCAAATTTTATTATGATGTTAAATCAGTCATCTCAAGATCGTGATAACTTAGCGGCACTGCTAAACTTATCACCGCAGATGCTGTCAAGTATTACGAATGCAAAAAAGGGGAGTGGATTATTACAGTGCGGCTCAGCAATTATTCCGTTTAGAGATAACTTTCCGAAAGATAATGAGCTTTATAAAGTTCTTACATCAGATTTTGATGAAATTGTTGAATTGCGTAAAGAAGTCGAAAATGTTAAACAGAATGAATATGATATTGATTAGTTAAATCCTGGACATTTGTCCGGGATTTATATTGGAAGGAGTGTTCATGTATTGAAATCTAAGATTAGTCAGGCTCGCCACAGAGTTACTAGTGGAGTTGGAGGAAGAATAGTAAACGGATATGATAATATGCCTGTTTACCGACTTGGAGATTTACCTGCAGGTGCAAGATACCGTACTAGTGATGCCGTAAGAATCAGAGGATTCAATACTTCCGATACGTCGCCCAAATATGATAAAAACTTAACTACAGAAATGCAGGGAGAACAATCTTTATCCAGTTATAGTGCTGAAAGCAATAATAATTACGGCAAAAATGATTATTATTATGAAAATGTGGTTCGAAAATATAATAAATATCGTCTTTCTACAGCTGTAAAAGGAGCTAAACATAGAGTTGCTGGAACTATGGGAGACATGATTGTAAATTATACCCCTGATATCTATGATGCACCTAAAAACAAAGATACTTCTACTCATGCAGCCATGAAACTTGGTGGGAATGCATTTATGGCAACTCGTACTGGTTATCGGACAGTTAAATCGGTACAGCGTGGAACTTGGAAATTGAGGAAATCATATCATGATAATCGTGTTGGAAAAAAACACGATATTAAATCAGCAAAAATGAGTAGAAATCTCAAATATTCTACAGGGATAAATATGCGGCGTTCTGTTAGAAAGGTGATTAGAAATCAATCAAGAAAAGCAGTTAACCGCATAGCTCAAAATAATGATACAGCTACAGGTATAGTTGGAAAATCAATGAGACTTACTATCAATAGTGTGAAATATCGTAAACAGGTCTATAAAGGGGCTAGAACTATTAAGCGGCTGATTGCATCGTTAATAAATACAGTTGTAGGGCTTATTAGTTCATTGCCTGCCTTACTTGTAACTGTTATGTCGGCTGTTCCTTTTACTGTTGTTGTAATTGTAGTAACTGTAGTTATATCGCTAGTTACATCGTATAATGATACCTGCTGGGGATTGCAGGCGTTGCTGGAGCAGGAGTCAGCTTTAGAGACTGAGTTTGGTATTGATATAGATATTGTTGAATTGAGTTGTGTTCAGGATGCTTTAGGATGGTCGAGAAGCATTACATATAGTCAAATGGAACGTCTGGTTGCATACTATTATATAGAAAATCCTTACCTTAAAACTTATCTGGATAGAGATGATAAATATTACTGTTCTAATCCACGAGATGCTCGAAAAACGGACTTTGATACTGGATTAAAGAGAGTTTTTGATAAACATAATCCTGCCAAAAGATTTAATAATAATGACAAATATGGTGTCAACAGCGAGATAGATAAAGGTGATATACTTTATGGCAATATGAAGGCGATGAATCTTCCTGATCTAAATTTCTATAAAGAATATAAGCAGATGAAATTAGGGAATGATGCCACTGATCCAGAAGTAAGAGCTTATTATGGTTCAAGTCAAAAAATTAATGAACGTATTGCTTTTGCAAAATCGCGTTACAACACTAATTTAGGCTGGTATGCTATCTATGGTACTGCTAATGATTTACCTAGTAATGAAATTTTAGCAAAAGGAACAGTCGCACAAAAAGCTGTTGAATTAGGTAAGGCAAAACTAGGATGTAGATATTACTGGGGTGCTGAAGGGCCAACTTACTTTGATTGTTCAGGTTATGTATACTGGTGCTATAGTAATGCAGGATACAGCATGGAGCGGGGCACTGCTTCTTCTTATCGAAAGTTGGGTATAGAAATACCTAAAGACATTAGTCAGCTTAAAGAAGGAGATTTGCTGCTGATAGACTGGAATGGGAAAGGGATTGGCCATGTTGTCATGTATATTGGTAATAATCAGATAATTGGAGCAAATGGAGGGAACAGCAAAACTCACGGAGATGATCCTAAAGCTTGCGTCAGTATAAAAAATATTTCATATTGTTGGAACAAGACTGTTTCTATAAGAAGATTAGCTGAATAAGATTATGGACAAATGTCCGGATTTTTTTGAAAGGAGATAATATGTTTGATTGGTTAGAAGATGGTATAGCCGACTTTATTTTAAATACATACCGCGAAATTGGCGCCGGTATGGCTTCAGTTATGACCGATGCTGTCAAATCACCATCTGTATATAATTCAACTGCATGGCAGAGTGTAACAAAATTTAATGCAGATGTCGTTTTACCGATTGCATGGACTATTTTATCATTATTTTTATTACTGGAGCTTGTGCAACTGTTTAAACGTGCTGATGTTAGAGGATTAGACAGCATATATTGGGTTTTCATTATTATTCTAAAAATTCTGTTGGCAAAAATGCTGATGGAAAACATGACTACTATTATTAATGCAATATTTGATGTATCATCTAAAATGGTTACTTCAGCCCAGGTTTCATTTAATGATACATCTAATGGATTTTCTATAGGTGATACAGCTGTTGCAAACCTGACACATGCAATGGAATCTGAATCGACGGTAGGAATGATGGGATTAATGATAATAGGTATGCTGATTAAAGTTGCAAACAGTTTTTGCACAGTTTTAGCAAAAGTGATTGTTGGATTACGGTTCATTGAAATATACGTTTTTACAGCAATTGCGTCACTGCCTTTTGCGACACTGTCATCCAATGAATACGGCAGCATAGGTAAGAATTTTATTAAGCGTATGATTGCGCTGGCATTGCATGTAATCTTTATTGTTGTTGTTTTATATTTGTATGGTATGTTGGCTTCTGGAGCAACAATTGATACATCCAGTGCCTCTAATATGCTCTTTCAGGCATTGGGATACTCAATATTGTGTGTTATTGCCCTGTTTCAGACTGGAAGCTGGTCAAAACAGTTGATGGGCGTATAAGAGTGAACTGGAAAGTATTAATAAATTTAAATAGATGTATCCCGGACATTTGTCCGGAAGTTTTTTTATTAAAAAATGATAAAAACCGTATTTTTTTGGTCGTGTTTTTTTATTTTAAGTGTTTTATAATTAATATAGGTAGTTACGGGTGGGAACTGCCTTTTTTTGTATTTTTACAAAATTTTAGAACGAAAGGTTATTTTATTATGGAAAAAAGTAAAAATGATGTTAAGAAATATGCTATTAACTTTTCTGAAAAGCAAATTTCTAAACCAAGAAAGCATACTGCAGGAAAGATTGATATTACAACAGGTAAACCATTAATGATGTGCAAATTATATATTCCTTCAAAGGAATATAGACCAGCTGATATTGATTTAGGCACTGATTCTAATGGTATTGATCGCAATGAACGCAAGGGGTATATCAATATACCATATCATAATGTCTATAAGGATAAGAACAAAGAAGGCCGGCTATTTGTTTACTTTGATTCTGAACGTCCGCTTAAAATAAATTTTGCTGGTGAAAAGACTGGGCGTACAGTTAATTATAAACCAGAGTATGATTCTCCTGAACCTCTTCAGCTAACTGCTGAAGAATTTGTACATCTTTATGATGGGGCAAAACGAACTAAGGATAGAAATGTATCTCAGGATAGAACTATCGAAAAGTCTAAACAGCATGTAAAGGACAGTAAAAAAACGTCTCAGGAACGTTAAAGGAGATCTTCTAGGATTCCACCCATCCTTTATTTATATTTGATTGAAGGTGAACGTTATGGCTTACTTAAACGAAACGGAAAAAGAAAAATATATTAATGATTTAAATTCCTTTTGTAAAAGTCTTATGAATGCCCCTGTTGAACAAAGGAAAGACTTTCTAATTAACTTTTCTCTGTATTCGAGAGAAAATATAACTCAGGAGTGGTTTAATATATTAAATATAGTTAGACATACCGGTAATAGTGTAGAATGTAATACTGTTGTCAAGTGGAGAAGTATTTATAATCAGGGGAGCGATTCAAAAATCAAGCCTTTGAAAGATACAAAATCAATATTAATTATATTTCCTGCTGTTACACAGGAGATTGATTTAAGGGAAAAAGTAAAGAGGCATAAGCTGCATTGGAGTATCAGTCATTTATTCTCTCGTGATATGATGGTTATTCCAGAAGGTCTTGTACCTCCCAAAACATCCTCTGTTTTTCAAAAAATCGTTCTTATAGGGCACAGTGAAAAATTAGATGAAAAAATTGAAATGCGGAATATGGTGGATTGGGCTGATGTAGATAAATTTATTAACTGCTACTTAAATGATCTGGTAGAAGAACAGACTACTTTTTTTCTGATCAGGTATACAAAAAGGGAATTTCATTTCTTTTTTGAATTAATAAAGTACTGCTTTGTTGTATGCAGTGACTTTTATGACAGTGACGATATAGAGGAGGCAGATATACCTGTACCGGATATAAAATTTTTAAAGGAGCATGATCCTTTTTTTATTTTTCATGATATTTCCTTTGTTGTTAGAAGGTTTACGCCTTATCTTGCAGAAAAATTTAAAGAATATACAGAATACGAAATCAAATTTCAAGAGGAACGCAGATTAATAGAGCGTATGAGAATGGGAATTAGAGGAAGAATTGAATCTGCAAAAGAACGCTTGGAAGAGGAAGGCGGTTAAAAAATGACTTCTGAAGAAAAAAAGATAATTGCAGGACTTGAACAGGAAACTGGCAGTTTGAATGCTTTGCTTCAGCAGCAGGATAGATTCGAGGCTCTGGTTAATGATCAGCTTGATGTTGTTTTTATTATTGATTTATTCAATGAGCTGCATAGACAGATTAAATTGCACGGGTTAAAAAGTTTACAGGAGCAGTCTAAAGCTGTTTTTTATTTTGAAGAAGATGTAAATGTTTTAAATAGATAATAAGGAGGTCATGGGTCTTGGCAAAAATTACTAGAGATATTATTGAAGAAGTAAAAAAACATGTTTCTATTTTAGATTTAGCATCAGAATATTTTGAGCTGACTAGAAAAAGAGGTTACCTTGGTATTAAGAACGTAAGCGGTGATAGTGATTATTCATCATTAAAATTGTTCCCTGATACGAACACTTATGTACGCTTTTCAGGAAAAGGCGGTGGAGATGTTATTCAGTTTGTAAGAGATACTCATATAGAAGGTATAGAGTCTTTTGAAGATGCAGTACTTTTTTTGAAAAAGAGAATAGATCCTTCTTTCACGGCAGAAAAGAGTAAAAATATTGAAAAAAGATGGAATGAACTTACTCCTGCCCAAAAGGGTAAAAAAATGGCTGAAACAAATAATTTACTCAATGCTAATTTAAATTTAGATGACAACTGCCGTTACATTATTGCTTATCTTAAACAAACCAGAGGAATAGATATAGATACTATCTATAATGAGATTGATAATGGACGTATTGCTCAGATCATTACAAAAAATGGAAGTAGAGCTTTAGCTTGTATTGGCAGAGATTATAACTTTCCTTCTGTTAAGACAGCTGTCAGTGTAAGAGGAATTGTTAAAAATTCTTCTTTTAAAGGGGATCTAAAAGGATGTAATTACGATGTTGGCTGGGTTATAAGTGGTGTTTCTAAACAGTATAGTAAAGATATTGGCAGCTATATTAAGGTTCATGACAATTCGTTTGGGAAAGATGCACATATTTACTGTTTCGAAGGATATATTGACTATTTATCATTTAAAACAATTCAAAAGCAGAGAGGTAATCCTATGGATAAGGATATCTGTATAGTAACTGGAGCATCTACTAAAACCCGATGTATTATTAATTTTCTGGAAACAAATAAAGAGCAGTTTGATGGTGCAAGAGTTACGTTGTGTTTTGATAATGACGAAGCCGGCTACAAAGCAGTTGATAGAGTTGCTGCAGGACTGATGGAATTAAATATGAATTTGAAAATTGATACAGCTATTTCATATGACAAAGACTGGAATGAACAGCTGAACAATAAAAATATTACTGACAAAGCGGTTTCTTATAATTTTTCGTTAAATAATGAATGTATTGCCAGGCTTTCTAAAAATAGAGGCAAGGAAATCATTTATAGTATATATGAAGATATAAGCAATAAAAACAATGTTATCGTTTTAGATTACAAAAATGATAATATGAGCTTGCATGACTGCAGTAAGAATGGACTGGATATATTATATGATAAATTAGAACAGGAAGCTTCAGATAATTATATATCTGTTTATATAAGTGAGGGGTATTCAGGTGCTGTAAAAGACAGTCCTCAAAGATATCCTAATCTGGCTGCTAAGGGAAATATATCTGCTCTGCCAAAAAAAACAAATATTTCTGACAGGATAAATGGTGCAAAGAGCAGAATATCTGGCCAGGAAAAGACCTGTAATGAGAAAATCTGCTGTATAGATCGCTGATTCCGGACAAATGTCCGGAATTTTTGAAAGGAGGATAAATTAAAATGGATAGAAATTTTTATAGTTATATATCAGCCCAAAAGAAATACATTGAAGAATTCGAAAAAAATGAATTGGAAGATCTGGTTAATAAAAAAGCAGAGCAGTTAAAGATACCGTCTGAGGCTGTCAAGTCGTTTTTATCGTTTTATCACTGTAAAGATTTTGAAGAATCTGTACAGGTAATTGAGAAACATTTCATTGATGTAATAAAAAAAGATAATGAGATAATTCTGAATATTAATAATTATAACGGCATGGAAAATGTGGAAATTCATTATAATCTTGGTAGCAATAAAATTACAGTTAACATAGATGAATATACTGGTGACTGTAAAGATTTTATATTAGAAAGAGACGAATATTTAAAAAGTAATTATTTTGTCAGTAATGTTTCTGTACGGTATGTGCTTGAATGCGGTAGAGGAGCAAACACAGTTAAAATTCCTTTTAGTGATGAGAAAGCTGATGGTGAAGTTAAAAATCAATCATCTGATAAAGACGAAGAATCAAATCATGTAGAATATGTCAATGATACAGTTAGAGGTCAAACTAGCGGGTTTAACAATATGTTAAGAGCAACCGCTGAAAAATTAGGCAGATGAAAAAGCGCATTATTTGTGAGAAAAATTCATCAGCTAGAGGAATTAAACATGGGATAGAATCAGCAGATAATACTAAAATGGAAACTGTTGTCTATTATAAGGGAAAAGATGCTTTGACATCTTTGATTTACTATGAAAACAGCAAATACATAATTACTTCTGTTGTTGGCCATATATTTGAACTATACTCTATCGCTGACTATGAAGGACTGGATAAGATAAACTGGAAAAGTATTTCTTTGCCGTATGTTCCTGAAAATTATGTAGTGCTAGTATAAATTTAGTACCAGTTAAATAGAAATAATGTCTAAAAAAATGAATTGAAAAATTTTGAAAAGAATACTAATCTAAAATAAGAAAAAGAGGTACTAAATATGGCAAATTTGAAGCTTGCTCGAATTATCCTGAATGCAGATACATCAAGCCTAAAGAATCTAAAATAGAATATACAGGAGAGACTTGCCCTGAGTGTGGAGGTAGGATGGCATATAAAAAAGGAAAATATGGTAAATTTGAAGCTTGCTCGAATTATCCTGAATGCAGACACATTAAGAAAAAATAAAAGATTGACCTGAAAAAGCATAAGGGATTGGTCATTGTTGAAGAAAATCGGAAATATGATTAATGCCATACAAGTTACAATAAAAAACACAGCGCCATGGGAATGAACACTGTGTTTTATTTTGAATGATTCAGGAGTATAATACTTTCCTTTAAATTTTATATCTAATTTTAGATTATCCACATAGACACTATACTTTCAAGCATTTTGAAGTATAGAAAACTATTTCATTTTACCATAAATTTACCCCAATTGAATGAGCCTTGATATGACCTATAACATAACACCTAAAAGACATCATTACACCTAAATAATATCTTTTAAAAAAAACAGTTAATCCTAAGACTAACTGTTTTGTGTGTATGGATATGAAATTATCAAACTGGAATTTTATTCTTTGTCGTTCAAAAGTTTATTTACTCTTTCAACTGGAAATCTGTCTTCAATGTCAATTATTTCAAACAAATTTAGGGGTAATTCTTTCTCTCCAACCAAAGTAAGATATTCATTAACAGCTCTACGGTCAATCATAATTTTTCCATGACCGTCCCAATGACGATTGCTTTCTCTCTTTTTCAAGCCAGAAATCCAATATTCATCGCCGTTTTCAATATCTACATAGTTAGAATAACCACCATTATATTTTTGAAAAGCATGGTCATTAAAGTAAATGGTTTTCTTGGTTTTTGAAGTTTTTACATATCCAATCCATGCTGGACCATCATCAGAATATCCTGTCTTTAGTTCAATATACATTAAATCTTTAATCATTTATATCACTCCTAAACTCTAGTTTTTTCCTTTCTCGATTAAAATAAACTGAAATTGGCAAAACTAATACTTACCATTGCTTAATGTTCCATTCATCAACTTGAGTTCTTCTTTCTGCATAGTAACCACAAGGCATATCTTTTAGAATACCAACTGAATTATCTAATTCAAATATTGATTTTAAGGATACTATTTTTTCCTCTTCTATTTCATGCTCTTGTCCACATAAGAATTGCCACATTCCATCATCTTTGTCATGCGATACATATAAAATAGGTTTTTCATACTCTATTATATGAGAACAAGTCATTGTGGCTGTATTTGGATCATCATAAATTTGACATTTTTATTCAATTTTAACTTATCAAACCATCCCACAATGAACATCTCTTAAATACAATATTTAACCTGCATCTTATATTAAATAACGCTAGATTATATCATCTAAAAAAATATGGTAATGCCTCATAAAGCGTAACTATGCCACCAACTAAAAAAGAATTCCAAAAAATACTATGACAATAGAACTTAATTTAATCTTTTTTTGAAGAATAAACACTGCTGGGTATTTTGGATCGACATAGATTGGATAAGTTTCTCCTTCTCTCATCTTTTTTGTTAGCTGTTTATAAGAAACATTTTGTGTTGTTTGTTCTTTATATACATAACCCTGATAAGTATATTCAAACACTGGATTTTGAGTAGAAACAGCATTTCCACCATAGTAAGTATTATATCCACAATAAACACCATTAATTTTTTCTTTACATCGAACTAGTGAATATAAATCATTAATAAGCATAAAAATAATAATTAAACCAAAAACAATACAAACTAAAGGAAATAATAATAATTTACCTGATGGAACAAAGATAGTTAAGATAGAAACTATTCCAAATCCAACAAACGAAAAGATCATGATAAAACTAACAAATGGCACACCTTTATATCTTTTATTTTTAAAGATCACAAAAGTAATAAATCCAAACAAAATCGTCAGTATGTGAACTAAGATTGTCATAACATCATCTCCTCAAACTTCCAATTTATTCATGTACACTATAATATTCTAAGCCTAATAAACTTTTGCGAATACACACTCGACGACTATCGCCAATATTCGTTTTTAAATACTGACTTTTAGATACATTAAATTCTTTCTCTTCACCACGCCATGAAGCAATTAGTTGATAATCTGTTAAACTATTTCCAGTATCAACATCCTTATCTGTAATAATAATCGTTTCATGTTCTGACTTCCCAAGCGTTAATAGGAAATTGACAGGAAATGTAATTGTAAACGAGAACACCAAAACAGCAAAAATAACTGATAATTTACGACCTAATCTTTGTGGCACTTTTGTACGTAAAGATTTAATGATAAAAGGAATTGAGAAAACAACTGTTAAAATCAATGTTATTTTTAAGTAGTCAATAAAATCATAGCCAAAAATTTTTGCAGTCGCTAAATTTAAAAGCAATGCAATTGCAGCACCAAGAAATGGCATTTGAAGCATGATATCTTCACCTTTTTTAGTCTTTGTTTCAATATAAATATAAGGATAATACCATAAATATACAGCATACGATCCAAGGATTACAAAAACATACAACACCATCATCGTCTTTCCACCAATGAAAAAGCCAATAACATCAAGTGTGATGGAAATTACGCCTAAAATACGCAGTATTTTCTTAGCTTTATCGAGATCGAATCCACATCGATTAGAAGAAATACTTTCTATTGTTTTAGTTTCTTCTACAATCGAATGATAATAATTACGTTCTATTGCATTAAATGTATGAACATATTTCGATACATCTTTTTTCTTTTCTAACAACTCTTCAAAATCCACAATTTTCACTTCATGTTCTGCTAAAGATTCATAAAGGATTTCTAAATTTTCAAAAGCATAATCCAATGTTATGAGACGATTATAATCTCGATCCATCAATGCCAAAGTTTGTAAAAATATTAGGTATGATAACAACAGTGGTATTTGGATAACATCCTATTATCTGTTTTTCCATAATCATCCCAACTTTCTTCTATTTTAGTACACTCATTAATGCATAAAGTGCACTTGCAACCAAAAGCGTACCGACTGTAATAGTCATAATCATTTTTACTCTATTTTGACTATCATTTTTTACACTCTTAATAATCCATATAGGACCAATTAAAAACACTAAAAATGCATAAATAACTAAAATTATATCCATAGCTAGTCTCCCTTAACTTATTTTCATTGTAAAAGTTCTAAATTTAAACAGCATTTAAAACATTATTCAACAACCATAAACAAAACACAGTTGTTATAGTCATTAATATATTTTTATATCACATATTCACTAATTCAATGCTATTTTATGAATTGCATAAGTTCTACAAACTAGGATTTACAAATATCCTCTGTTTCTTGCTTCTTCAATCAATTGAGGTTGAATTAATGGATATGTCAAATTATCAACCAACTCATCAACAAGAATAATTTTTTCTATTTCACTATTTATTTCTTCAAACGAAAATACATTTGCAATAAATAACATCCCAAATGTTTCATCGTCAATATTTTCATTTATTCTTGTTTTTCTTTTGACAGAATATACACATATAGGTTTAATTTCAAAATCAATTGCTCCCCAAAAAATGTATCTGCCATATTATATATAATGACAGTTAGTGAACTTAAAATCATAGGAAGAGCTAGTTTTATGACTGATTTAGAAACAGGGATATATTCAAATAATTCTATTTTTTCTTCATTTTGCATTAATTTAACCTCCTTGTTATTATTTATTGTATTAATGTTGATTATTCATCATTTATCAATTATAATTTTTATGATATTTCTATCAATGATCAGTTTTAGAATTTTGTAGATTATGCCACATTTAAAAAATAATATAGATTAAAGGAGTCAAAATGAAGAGAGAATCACAAAATGATTTGAGATATATTAAAACAGAATCACTTATTCAAAATACTTTTAAAGCAATGCTGTTAGAAATGGATTATTCACAAATAACAATTAGAAAATTAGTAGAACGTGCTCAAATCAATAGAAAAACCTTCTATTTACATTATCAAAATTTAGATGATTTACTTGTAAATCAACAAATTAGTATATTGTCAAATTTTTTTAAAACACTTCCAGATAAATGGAATGTAGATGATTTAGAAAAGTTTATTAGAAAATTGTTTTTATTTTTAGCAAATGCTAGTAATGTTGATAATAAGATTATGTCTATTCAAGGACATTTGACTTTTTGTAAAAGTCCGAGTGATTATATAAGGGAACAAATGTTTAATTATCTTAAATCTTATGATAACTTTTCAAAGTGTCAGGATTACGAGGCTAATATTTTTGTATCATATTTATATGGTAGTTTTATAATGATATATAGTCAATGGATCATTGATGGGAGGAAAATACCTGTGGAAAATATGATTCAATTTATAACAAAATTGATTTCAAAAGGATTATCTGAAAGTCAATTGCTTTTACAATAATTATAATAAATCAAATAATTTTATTAGAGGTTTTTTTAGAAGTTATAGGAGGGTGATTATGCATGAAAAAGAAAGATTTAATTTTATCATATATGCAAAGAACAGTTAGTGTTGCTGATAAAGAAAAGCTTTTTACAACTCAAGAATTAGTTGATCATTTTCATATGCAAAGAACGAACATATCATCTATACTTAATCAGTTGGTTAAGGACAATAAATTAGAAAAGATAGATGGAAGACCTGTATTATATAGATTAATAAATCTCAATCAATCAAATGAGAAATATGATTTAGTATTTCAAAAAATGATTGGTTGTAATGATAGTTTAAAAAATGCTATAAAGAAGGTAAAGTCAGAATTGATATATCCAGATAAAAAGCATATGTTTCTTTTTATTGGATCAAGTGGTGTTGGAAAAAGCTTTTTTGTTCAAACGTTATTTGAATATGTTAAAGAAAGAAAAATGGTTTCTAAAAAGGCTCAATTGCTCAAACTTAATTGTAAATATTATATGAACCATGAAAATGACTTGATAGATGTTATAAAAAGTGCTGCTTTATTAAAGCAGATCGAAGATGGAATTATGTTTGTTGATAATGTTCATTTAATATCACGAGATAAACGAGCAATTATCTACGATTTAATAACATTACAATCAAAAGAAGGTCATTTTATTTTAGTTTTTTCATCAGATAAAAATGTAGATGAAGATTTTAGAAAAAATTATTTAGAATGTATGAATGTTATTATTGATATACCTGATCTAATGGATAGAAGTTTAAATGAACGATTTGACATTATGAAGAATACTTTACAAAAAGAATCACAAAAAATTGATAAAAATTTTATTATAGATGCTGAAGTATTATTGTGTTTACTACTATATCATTGTGAAAGAAACATTAAGCAATTCATAAACGATATCAAAGAAGGCTGTGCAAGTGCTTATTTAAGAGAAATAGATTATAATAATGAAAATATCCACTTATATTTATATGATTTCCCTAAATATGTCAAAAAAGGATCTATTTTTTATAAAAGCCATGCAGCTGAATTGAGTGAATTTGTTTCGTATGATTATGTTTATTGTTTTACAAAAGAATCTGTTGAAAAAACAAAAGATGACTTTTTGTTAGAAAAACATCAAGATAAATATAGTTATTTAAAAGATATGACTTTTAATGAAAAATCATTTCAAAATTCAAAAATAAATGTATTTTTAAATAAATATAATAAAGAAATAAAAAGTAAGAACATAGATGAAACATCGTTAAGTAAAATTGTAAATAATGAGATCATCCAATTAGTAAAAGATTTTTTAGATTATGCATCACGTAAATTGGACCGTTTTTTTCCAGACTCAGTTTTTTATGGCTTTTTTTTTTATTTTTAATCTCTTTTTGGAGATCCAAACAAGTGTGTTTACATTTACAATCTCTTGTAGAGCATCCAGAAGTTCGAAGTTATAGTGATGATTATATAGAACAAACAATAAAGGAAAACCAGAAAGAATATGTATTAAGTTTGCAACTTCTAGATACAATAGAAGAACAATTAAATGTACATATTGAACTAGAGGAAGCATCATTAATAACTATGTTTATTTGTGAAAAGAATCAAGCTATAGAAGATGATGGATTTCCTGTGTTTTTGATTGCCATGCATGGTAGTCAAACAGCATCCTCACTTGTTGATGTTGTTAAAACTCTTGTAAAGACAGACAAAGTTTATGCTTTTAACTTATCTTTAGATAAAGAAATTATAGATGTATATAATGAACTTAAAAATTTTATCAAACAAATTAATATGGGAAAAGGGATATTGATGATGTATGACATGGGATCATTAAAAACTATGGCTCAAGAAATCGCAGATGAAACTGGTATTAATATCCAATTTATTATATCTCCAACCACTTTAATTGCATTAGAATGTGCTAGAAAAATGGAAACAATTCATGATCTGGATTCAATTGTATTAAGTATGAAGGATAGTTACGAAAAATACTTTCCATCTATTGTCGATAATTATAAGAGGAAAATTAAAAAGGATATTATTATTACGTTATGTATGACAGGAGAAGGTGGAGCCTTACAAATAAAAAGATATTTGGAAAAAATCATTGAATTTCGTGATATTGATATTATACCTTTATCTATGAAGGATAAAAACCAGCTTATTTCACAGATTAACCACTTAAAGGAAGAACATAATATATTATATGTTATAGGAACGTTTAATCCGCATTTACATGGAGTTTCATTTATTTCTATTTCTCAATTATTTAATACACCTATTGAACAATTATCAGAATTATTTAGTGTGAATGGTAAGTTTTTACCAACAAAAAAGAGAATTAAATATTCATTGATATTTAAGAATATAGAGGAACAAATGCCTGATTTTGATATTGACTTATTGAAGGAAAATTTAATTCAAGCAATTCATAAAATTGATGTAAAATATCCTTTAAATCAAAATAAACGAATAGGTTTGATTATGCATATAAGTCATCTTATTTATCAATTGGTTCACCAACAAAATATTAAACAGATAAGAGATTATAACAAAATAATAATGGCAAATAAGAAAATATATAATTATCTTTGTGATGTTTTTTCAGATATAGAGAAAGTCTTTGAAATTAAATTCTCAGATTCAGATATCGCAATGATTATTAAAATGATTAAGGAAATCTAACTTTTAAAGTTGGATTTTTATTTTTAAGTGTATAAAGTGTATGTTTTTTAAATAGGCAGTTATAAAAAGAGTGAGGGTATTTTTAATGAGAAAAAGTAAACTTATTTTAGCAATATGTATCATAAATAAAGAGCAAAATCAAAAGTGTATAAATAAAGAAAATAGTGTATAAAAAGTTAAAAATCGATTCATTTGAAGTGATTTGAAAGAATACAAGATTCATTGTATATTGATATCGTTGAACAAGGAAAATACAAAGATCGATCAATTATTAGAATTTGTTTAATGATTTTATAAAAAAATGAGGTGAAACAATGGATGTAGAACAAATTGCTTTTACAATTATTGCACATGCTGGTGAAGCAAAATCATTAGCATATTCAGCATTAAGAGAAGCTGAAAAAAACAATTTTGAAAAGGCAGAAAATCTTATTAAAGAAGCACGAACTGAAATTAATCAATCTCATCAAAGTCAAACTGATCTTCTTACGAGTGAAGCAAACGGAGAAAAAACACCTATTAATGTTTTACTTATTCATTCTCAGGATCATCTTATGACGAGCATGTTAGCTATTGATTTTATTCAGGAACTTATCAAGATTTACAAAAAGACATTTGAAAAGGAGTAAAAAAATATGAAAATATTATTATGTTGTGCCAATGGACTTTCTACAAGCATATTGATGCAAAAAATGAGAAAATGGGGAAAAGAAAAAGGAATAGAGTTAGAGGTTATTGCAAAACCTTCAAGCGATATTGAAAATGTATATAAAGATTATGATTGTATTTTGGTAGGGCCACAAATTGCTTATCAATTGGAAGAAATTAAGGGTATTGCGGTAGGAAAACCTGTTGATAAAATTAATCCAGCTGATTATGGTTTAGGAAATGTTGAAAACATAATGAAGCAGGTTCATAAATTATTAGATAAATAGGAGCTAACTATTAAGAAGTAAAGACTTTTTTAAAAAATTTTATAGTGA